>P_2C_Liq_1_UnCtyDRAFT_1000212_pt1 | contig 24468 bp, 17 predicted proteins | sample Pon2CUnioCityCA_2_FD_10234 | JGI IMG/M metagenome (IMG submission 10234) | reverse complement strand
CTGGCTGCTTACGTTGGGGTGGAATTAAAGTTAGATTATCGGCTGAGAATGCAGCTTAGTTCTGCGGTATCACTGCAAAATAATGGGCCCAGGATCGCTCAGTTGGGCTTTTTGTACGCGATCAACAAGCCTAAGGAAAAACCTTCTTATCGAAGGCTAAAAAGACAGGCCTCAAAGTCACAGATCCAGCAGCTTAAAGAGGGAGTTCTACTAGTGAGACTCAAAACGCTCAATAAAAGTATTGAAGCCCTCAAAAAGTCTGGAAGAGAGGCAATAGCGGCAAGAGTTGAATCAAAGCAAGCAAAAGAAAATGATGCCATTATGCAGGCCTTTAAAATGAAGTATGATTTTAGTGACTTGTATTTTTTCTACAGTCACCATTCAAAAAAAGTGAAAGAAGGAAATTGGGGGCAATATTTCTTGGACGAAAAATTTGAGGAAACAGTAAGTTTTGCGCCATCAAAGGGGCAGAAAGTATTTACAGCTGAATTGACAAACTTGAAAGCTGATACGATTAAATACTTTAGGCATTATAGAAGTAGAGTTGCAGCCTCTGATAGTTTAGCTCCGCTCTTTTACGGTTCACCGGATCTTAATTTCGAAGCCTTTGTGATCAAGGATCAAAACTTTGTTCAGCTTAACAAACCATTCCCTAACTACCAGCGGATGATCATGCCTTCGCTTAAAAAACACCCTGAGCAGTTTTTATTTTTAGGTCCTATTCCTTTGTTACTTTCAAAAACCACTTTTTTAAGTGCAATTAAAAAGCTCAACCGAAGATTGTATAGATTCTATTAAGCAGTAGCTTAGAAAAAGGGCAAACATTTATTAGTTTGCAACAAATTGCTACCTTAATGCATCTTATATGGTGTATTAGGATTGATAGAGATGATGCTAAGGCGAATTTTTACTTTCTCTTGTTGTTTGTTTGCAGCTGTTTGTTTGCAAGCTCAAGAACCTCTTTGGGAAGAAGGAAAATTCTTGATCGGGGTCAACTTAGGGGCTAACTATAGCAAGCTCGATATCAGAGATAACCGATTAAGCTCAGGTGCACGACCATTTTCAGGGGTAGATGCTACTTATGTGCTTAACCGTAGGCTTGGTCTTAAAGGTGCAGGTTTTTTTTCTATGAAGTCCTCTGTTTTTAGTTCAACGGTTAGTTTGCAACAAACAGGGATTGACCTTCAATTGTATCCGCAATATAAAATAGACGACTTGTTTTTGAATGCGGGCTTGGCAGTTGACTTTCCCATCAACAGAAACCTGCAATACAGAGGTAGCGGTGGTTCTGAAGGAACCAGAATAGATGATGCAATTGCAGAAGAACGTAGCAGGCAGCTCAATCTCCTAATGGGATTCGAATTAAAGTTAATGCCCTCATGGCGCATGACCGCCAATTTTATATTACCTGCTTTTAACAGTCAAAGCAGAAATTTTCAGCTAGGTTTATCTTACCGAATTAATCAACCTCGAACCAATAAAGAGAGCCCACGAAAAATTAGAAAGCGGATTACTGCGAGACAGATCAAATCATTGAAAGATGGTGCGCTTTTGGTGCGTTTAAAAACCGCTAAACCAACTATCGAGGCTTTAAAGCGAAAAGGCTTATTCTATAAAGCAAGAGAAAAAGAACGCCAGCAGCGTATTGAGAATATCTCTTTGATCAAGGCTTTTAAAAGCAGGTATCGTTTTAGTGAAGTGCGCTTTTTTACTAGCGATAAATCATGGAAAGTAAGACAAGGTAACTATGAAGGAATTTTTGTGGATGACAGCATACAAGTTGACAGTAATATTATCCTGAGAAACAAAAAGCACATTTACACGGCTGAGTTTGATCTGATCGAGCCTGATACGTCAACTTTTTTCTCGCACTATCGCTGGCTGCCTACCGGCAATTTTTCTGCAGTACAAGTGCCGGTTTTTTATGGTGGGGGAGGCAATACTTTTATGTCCTTGGTTATCAAGGATCAACAGTTCCGTCAGTTATATCGCCCTTTCCCTTATTATTCAAGGGCCTTGTTCAAGGCTATGGAAGACCACCCAGATCATGGCATTTTTTACTTTCCTTTAAAACTTTTTTCGCCTATGAACTACCTTGATTGTGTAGGCAACTTAGATCGGAAACTATGGCGTTTTCACGAAAAGGTAAACCGAAGGGATTGGGGTAAAAAACCTTAACATTTGTTTACCAAAAAAGATACGTTTCTAACCCTTTTTTCTCACTACTTTTGCGCGCTCAAAAAATCAGGGTGCTTTAGTTATGACATTAAACTTCAGAGAAATATTTACCGCAGGGATGGTTCTGTTTGCGGTGATCGATATCATTGGTTCTGTGCCAATTATCATTGACCTAAGACAAAAAGTAGGACATATTAAATCAGAAAAAGCCTCAATAGTAGCGCTTGTTTTAATGATCTTATTCTTGTTTGTCGGGGAGTCGATCTTAACCTTGATCGGAATCGATGTAAATAGTTTTGCGATTGCAGGTTCATTTGTCTTGTTTTTCTTAGCGATTGAAATGATCCTAGGGGTGAAACTTTACAAAGACGATATACCAGAAACGGCGAGCATAGTGCCGATTGCCTTTCCTTTAATTGCGGGTGCAGGCACAATGACTTCTTTGCTTGCTATGAGAGCTGAATATGAAGTGCAAAATATAATTGTTGCCATCGTAGCGAATATTATTGTGGTGTATGCGGTACTTAAATCCTCCAAAAGAATTGAGAAGGTGCTTGGCCAAGGCGGAATAGCCGTTCTAAGAAAAGTCTTTGGAATAATCCTGTTGGCTATTGCTGTTAAACTCTTCAGAACAAACCTCGGAATCTAGTTTCTGGGCAACCTTTCTTACTTACTTTTGTTTGGAAATAAAAAGGAGAAAGCGTGCCCAATTTATTTAAAAACAAAGAAGATCAGGAAGTACGAATCGGGAAGCCTGAATGGTTAAAAACCAAAATTGCTTCAGGTAAAGAGTACCGCGAGACTAAAAAAGTGGTGAAAGAGCATAAGCTTCACACCATTTGTGAAAGCGGTAAATGTCCTAACCAGTCAGAATGTTGGGGGGCTGGTACCGCAACTTTTATGATCTTAGGTAATACCTGTACACGCTCTTGTCAATTTTGCAATGTAAATACAGGAAAGCCCGAAGAGCTCGATCCTTTTGAAGCTTTGCGCGTTGCAAAGTCGATTAAACTGATGGGTTTGAAGCATGCGGTAATCACTTCGGTAGACCGCGACGATTTACCTGATGGGGGAGCGGACGCTTGGAAAAGAACCGTTGAATTAGCTAGAAAGCACAACCCAGAACTGACTATTGAAACGCTTATTCCAGATTTTAAAGGAGAGTGGGAAAATCTACAACCGATCATAGATGTCAAGCCGGAAATTGTTTCGCATAACATGGAAACAGTAAGAAGGATTACCAAAAAAGTTAGGGTTCAGGCAAAATATGACCGAAGCCTCGAAGTCTTGAAACGCTTGAAAGAAGGTGGCATTAACAAAACCAAATCAGGCATTATGTTGGGCTTGGGTGAGTTTGATGAAGAGGTGCTTGAAACCATGGATGACCTGCGCACGGTAGGCGTCACCATCATGACCTTAGGCCAATACATGCAACCTTCTAAAAAGCATTTGCCCGTAGCTGAATTCGTTCACCCTGATAAGTTTGCTTTTTTTAAAGAAGAAGGCTTAAAAAGAGGGTTCGATTATGTTGAAAGTGGACCTCTAGTTCGTTCTTCTTATCACGCAGAGCGGCATCTTTAAAGAGAAGGATTAAAATGTTTTCTGAATTGGCGATGTAGCTTTTCACTAACACTCTTAAAATCACAGGCACTCCCCAATTCATAAGTGAGTGAAGTAACTCCTTTATCCTCTAACCCACAAGGCACAATATTTTCAAAATAACTTAAGTCGGTATTGACGTTAAAAGCTAAGCCGTGCATGGTAATTCCGCGACTTACTTTAATACCAACAGCACAAATTTTTCGGGCTTTTGTGCTTTGGGCATCTANCCAAACNCCNCTAGCNCCTTCNANTCGCTCCCCTTTTAGGCCATATTCGGCAATGCAATCAATGACACATTGCTCTAAGGTTTCGACATATTCTCTAACTCCCATCTCAAAATGATTGAGGTTAAAAATGGGGTAAACGGTTAACTGCCCGGGGCCGTGGTAGGTGATGTCGCCACCGCGACTGGTTTGATAAAAGGTGGCATCGGTTTCTTCAATAGCAACTTTCAAATTGCTTTCATCTCCTGATTTACCAAGGGTGTAAACAGGATCATGCTGTAAAAAAATAAGGGTGTTTTCAGTTGGCTCTTCGCTTTTTAGTTTCGCTAGCTGAGCCTCATAAAGCTGCTCTTGNAGCCTTAAAGCCAAGCCATAATCAGTTTGATTAAGCAGAAGTAAATTAAATGCGTTTTTTCCCATCTTACTCATACAAAGCTACAGAGAAGAGGGCTTATCTTTTTGCTTCTGCTTATTTTCGTTCTTTAAAACTAGACTTTGTCAGCAATCACAATATTCACAGATGGAGCAGCTAAGGGTAATCCCGGTCCGGGTGGCTATGGGGTAGTGTTGCTTTCAGGCAAGCACCAAAAAGAGCTCTCTCAAGGCTACCGAAAAACCACCAACAACCGCATGGAGCTGCTTGCCGTTATTGCAGGGCTCGAAGCTTTAAAAAAAGAAGACTCCGAAGTGTTAGTGATTTCTGACTCGAAGTATGTGGTTGATTCAGTTGAAAAGGGCTGGGTGTTTAACTGGGAAAAAAAGGGTTTTGCTAAGAAAAAGAACATCGACTTGTGGCAGCGTTTTCTTAAGATCTATCGGAAGCATCAAGTGCGCTTCGATTGGGTAAAAGGGCACTCNGGCAACCAGTGGAACGAACGCTGCGATCAANTGGCNGTNAAAGCNGCAGAGTCTTCCCAGCTGTTAGTAGACGAAGGTTTTGAGGGAAAGGATAAANTTGAAGGGACTTTGTTCTAATTCAAAGCCCCATCAAGAATACGCTTTAGGTTTTCGTTTTCNTCTTGCTCTCGGATCTTGGTTAAGTTTTCCTTCAACATTTCTTGCATTTTTGTTGAGCTTTCTAATTTTGCCTTGATCGCACTTGGATCAGCTAAATTCGCCTCNTTTTCAAGACTTTCAGCTGCTTCTTCAGCATTATTCTTGTAGTTTGTGAATAAGCTAGCCAAGCTATTGATCGCATTCATTCTTACAAACCAAGCTTCTTCACCCATTGCGATAGCGGTTAAACTAGGCAAGGCTTCAGTTACAACCTCAGCATCTTGCTCTTTCAAATATTGACCATAACTCGCTAGTAAAGGGTATAGGCTAAAACCGTTCAATTCATTTAAAGCTGTTTTGAAAAATGGTAGGTGTTCTGCTGCTCCATCATCAGCATACATATTGGCAATAGCTAATTTAATACCATTGTTGTCTTCTTTTTCAAGCTCCTTTGCTGCTTTGATTCCTTCTGCATTGTCTATTTCATAAAGTGCATCAAGGCAGCTAGCAACCACACGATATGATCGATCTTCTAATCCGCTTTGAAAGAAATCTGCTCCTAGTTCATCTTCATAATACTTACTAAGGGCGCCATACGCTGCTGACCTAACTGCCGACTTTTCATCGTTCTTAGCCATGTCTTTAATTTGATCTAAAACCTGATCTTTTCGTTCTCTGATCAAATACTTGGCATTTGATAAAGCGGTTTCTCTAATTTTCCAGAAGTCATCTTTTAAAGCACTTTCAATTGCGTCAAGGTATTTGGCTTCTTTCTCTCTTTTCAATTCGCGAATACCTTGATAGCGGTCTAGGAAGTTGCCTCCATGCTCATACAAAGCCTTAGCCGCCTCCTCATCAAAGTCTTGATCGATCTTGGCAAGTAAACTTTTATCAGCATCAAGATTTACCAAAATGGGTTCCTCTTCTAAATTGAAAGTAAAGGTCTTTTCTCTTTGCTTGAGGTGGATCGGATAGATNGTTTTCTCTCCTTTGGCANTCACGATCTCNACNTCGGTGCGCAATTCAAAAACCTCAGGAATGTTTTCCCCTTCTTGTGTTTGTGTAAGTTGGATGTTGAGTGTTTTAGTAGAGTCAATGTATTCCTGTTCAACTTCAATTTCGGGGTGGCCGGCACTCAGAAACCACTGGTTGAAAAACCAATTGAGGTCTTCTCCGGTGATTTCTTCAAAAGCTAATCGTAGGTGGTGGATTTCTGCTGGTTGGTACTCATTGTCCTTAAGGTAAAGCTCCAGTGCAGCAAAGAAAGCTTCGTCTCCAACTTCTTTTCTCAACATGTGTAAAACACGACCACCCTTTTGGTAAGAGTGAGCATCAAACATTTCCATGCGGTAATCATAGTAATAGCGAATCAATTGCTTTTTGGCAGTTCGTGCACTTTGCATGTAAACGCGGTAATCATTGTATCCATGGTAGTCTGCCTGATCTAAACCATATTTGTATTCATTCCATAAGTATTCTCCATAGGTTGCAAACGCCTCGTTAAGCGGCAGGTTTGCCCAAGATTCGCAGGTTACCAAATCTCCAAACCAATGGTGAAACATTTCGTGCGCCACAATATCTTCTCCAGAATTGTCAATTAAAAAGCGGTCGTCGCCCTGAACAAACTCTCCAAAGATTACCGCACCAGTGTTTTCCATGGCCCCTGAAACGTAGTCTCTAACTACAATTTGGTGGTATTTGTCCCAAGGGTAGTCGTAGCCTAGGCGCTTCGAAAAGAACTCTAACATTTCTGGCGTATGCGGATAAATGTCCTTGGCATAAGCTTCATATTTAGGCTCCACATAATAGTTTACGGGAATCTCTCTCCATTCGTCTTCTACTACTGCAAAATCGCCAACCGCCATCATAAACAGATAGGGAGCGTGAGGAGGTTTTTGTTTCCAATAATCGGTGCGTGTTCCATCACCATTTTCTGTTTGAAACATCAATGCACCGTTTGATAAGGTTACATAAGCAGTATCTACTGTCATGTAGATTTCTTGGCTGGTTTTCTCATTTGGAGCGTCAATGGTAGGGAACCAACATGAGCTTGCCTCTGTTTCTCCTTGTGTCCAAATTTGTTGGGGCTTATCAGCTTCACTTCCGTCAGGATTTATAAAATACAAGCCTTTGTCAGAAGTAATGGCTGCGCTGCCGCCCGCATCTAACTTGTTAGGCATAGCCGTGTAGTCAATAAAAACACGGTAGGTATCTTCTTTTTGATAGGTCTTGTCAAGCGCAATATGGATAAAGCTACTGTCGTAAGTGTAGGTAAGGGCTTGCTTTTCATCAAGCTCATTCAATAAAGCCACTTCATGTAATTGAAATCCTTTGGCATCAAGAGTCAAGCTGTCAACAGGATAGAAATAGGGACTAAAAGTAAGGTAAGCCTTTCCGTAAAGAAAAGTGCTATCCCAATCAAAAGATACTTCTAGCTTCGTGTGAATCAAGTCATTAACTCTCGTTTCGGCTGCTTGGTAAACCTTTGGTTCTTCAGGTGTTATATCAATCGTGTCAAGCATAACCTCCTCGTCTGCCACAACCACATCGGCAGTGGGTTTACAGGCATTTAAAAGGCTTACAGAAATCAGTAAAGTGGCTAAAAAGTGTTGAATTTTCATATTGATTATTTTGGAACCTCAAAACTCAGATAAAAAGCCTTGATTCGCAAACCGTTTATCCTTTGTATAAACCTTGATTAATGTATATTTGCGCCTCTATGTCTAAGCTTAAGGTAAATATAGATCAAGAAGAATCGAAAGAGTTGGAAAGCTTGGCGGATGGAAGTTTTTCAATCGATGGAGACATTCATGAATTTGACTTCCAGCCATTGGGTGAGAATCGATTCCATATTTTGCATGAGAACCGCTCATATAATGCAGAGGTCTTAGAATTTGATGCAGCAGCAAAAAGCATGGCAATTCGGATCAATAACCATATTTACCAATTAGAGGTTGAAGATCGATATGATCTGTTACTGCAAAAACTTGGCATGGAAGACCTTGCTTCGGCGGGAGTGACCGAATTAAAAGCCCCCATGCCGGGACTTGTACTTTCCACTTCAATTGAAGTTGGACAAGAAGTGGCTAAAGACGAACCTTTGATAGTGCTTGAAGCCATGAAAATGGAAAATGTGTTAAAAGCACCTGCTGATGTCGTTGTTAAAAGCATAGCAGTTGAGCAGGGTCAAGCAGTTGAAAAAAATCAATTATTAATCGAATTTGAATCTTAAAAGATAAATCATGAAAAAAAGAGTATTACAAATTAGCCTACTATTTGGATTAGCCGTTATGGTAGCATGCGGGCAAGCACCTAAAAATGAGGAAAGTCAATCGGAAGAGAAAACCGAGATGAAAGAAGAGCATGCCGACCATGATCACGAGAAGATGATGGAAAAAAAGAAAGACGAAGGCCAAGCTGACTTGCTGCCAGTTCCTGATTCTGCAAAAGTTTTCTTTGCCGGTTTGGACAAAGATGTTGTAATTGATCCTGAAACTGGCGAAGAGACCACAACTGTAAGGGTAAAATTTGGCGTTGAAGGCATGGAAGTTGAGCCTGCCGGAGAATTGAATGAAGGTAAAGGACACCACCACTTGATCATTAATGGCGGTCCATTAGAAGCTGGAATGGTTGTTCCTGCTGATTCTGTTAATATTCATTACGGAAAAGGGCAAACTGAAACAGAATTGGTTCTTCCTGCAGGAGAGCATACTTTAACCATGCAGTTTGCTGATGGCTATCACCGCAGTTATGGAGAGCAGTTGAGTGTGACAGAAACCATCGTTATCGATTAGCTTAGCACACTTCATTAAGATAATTTTTGAAAAGCCGTTTCGAAAGAAGCGGCTTTTTTTATACTTTAAGCTTAACTAAAAAACTAAGACCATGAAAAATTTGAATGTACTGCTCCTCTCGGGATTCTTAATGTTGGCTGCTGCTGCTTGTCAAAATGAATCTAGAAAAGATGCTAATGAACAAACAGTAAAACAAACAGAACGGCCTACTCTAAAGCAAGGAGAATCTGAAAATAGTCAGAAAGTTATGGAGTCCGGGGGGCTCAAAGTCTATCCGGCCGAAATAGCTGAATCATTTCCCAATGCAAAACTCAGTTTGAAAAGCCCTGCAGCATCAGAAGTTACAGAAGCCAAGGAATACGAATTTTCTTTTGCAGTTGATAATTATGAGTTAATGGAACAGACTCCCATGGCTGAAGAACGTCATTGCGCTAACTCGCAGAAAGGTCAACACATTCATTTTATTTTAAATAATGCTCCTTATGAGGCTCACTATGAGCCAAGCTTTAAGGCTGAATTAATGGAAGGAAACAATGTGGTACTAGCCTTTCTATCTCGCTCTTATCATGAGAGCATTAAACAAGACGATGCGTTTATTTTGCAAAATTTCCCGATTGGTGAAAACGTGGCTTCTTTTGACCAAACAGCCAAGCATTTATTTTACAGCCGGCCTAAAGGAAGTTATACAGGTGAGGATACCAAAAGAATCTTATTGGATTTCTTTTTGGTTAACACTGAACTTAGCGAAGAGGGCTATCAAGTAAAAGCAATTATTGATGATAACCAATTTATGTTAAGTCATTGGCAACCCTATTTTGTAGAAGGCTTAAGTATGGGCGAGCATACTTTCAGGCTTCAGCTTATTGATGCAGACGGCAAGCTGGTTGAGGGTCCTTTTAATGATTCTGGGGAAAGGGTGATAAAACTGCAGGAGTGAAAAGGTTGAAGTGGATTTGTTTATTATCTTTTTATCTGCAATCTTTCGTTTCTACTTCTCAAACTATCCAGCTACTTGATTCAAATGAGAAAGGAATAGAAGGAGTGCTTGCTCTTTACAATAATTCCTTTTTACTAGGAATCTCTGACTCTAACGGAACACTTGATTTTCAAAATAAGCAAATAGGAAAATCGGTTCTCTTGCACAGATTGGGTTATCAGGATACTACGATTAGTTTGAAGTCCAATATTACTATAGAATTGAAACAAAAGTCTTATCAACTTAAAGCTGTAAATGTGTTTGAAGAGTCAATCAGTCCATTTGAGAAACTACTCAAGTTTGTCTCATTTAATGTAAAACGAATGGGAACCGAAAAAGTAGATATTCCATTTGGCTTTATAACGAAAACAACAGTTCCTGATAGTAATTGGAATGAAGTTCGGAAAGGAGAACTGAGCCTCAACTATAATTCATATGATAAGAAGGGTACAAAAGTTTGGAACTCTACTTATTGTGATTTTATGGTGGAGGTAGACTCAGCATATTGGTTTTATCCCAAGAGAAAGGAGTTGGTATTAGGAACTCTGATAGGGATGTTTGAAAAAGATGGCTTTAGAAAGAATCGGCTGTTGAGAAATCTAAAATTTGAAAAGGAATTTAATGTAGATCAAAAAAAATCTTCCGAAGGCTATGTGTTTGAATTAACAACTAAAGGTAAGAGTAAGATGAAACAGCATGCGAAAGTTATTTTTAGTTTAGATAGTGCAGTAGTTTCTTATGAATATCGTTGGTTGAATGAATTGGACGAACCCATCAATGCTGGCTTAAAAAAGGCTAAGCATCTGCAACATTATTCATTTTGGGAATACACTAAGCAAGCTCCTGTAAGCATTGATTCTGTTCACTCTAAAGTTAGTTTTATTAGCAAAAGTGGGCTTGGCCATGAAGTTGATTTTCGAGCCAAGCGAAGCGATGAGGTTAAGCCTAAAAAGTGTCTAAACCTGTCTATATTTTTAGAGTTTAATCCTCAGCAGTTTCGGAAAAGGGGTTTGTTGGAGCGAGTAAGTTATAAATAGCGAACACAAACAATTCTCTCGGTAAAAGCAAAACCTCGTCAAGCTTTTATAAGCTATCTTCCAAAACAATATCAAATTGAACCAAATCAATAAACTGCTGTAAACGTCCTTCTATTTCTTCTTGTCGTAGATTTACCAAGCGCTCAGTGCCAAACTTCTCTACGCAAAAAGAGGCGAGTACACTACCGTGAATTAGGGCTCTTTTCATATTGCCAAAAGAAATATCATCAGTAGCAGCTAGGTAACCAATAAAGCCACCGGCAAAAGTGTCGCCTGCCCCTGTTGGATCAAATACCTCTTCTAAGGGCAATGCGGGAGCGAAGAAAACTTCGCTCTCATGAAACAACAAAGCCCCATGTTCTCCTTTTTTGATCACCAAATAATCGGGGCCCATTTTCATGATCTTTTGAGCTGCCTTTACCAAAGAATATTCTCCTGATAGTTGGCGTGCCTCTTCATCATTAACCGAAAGCACATTCACTAACTTCAATGTTTCCTTGAGTTCATCAGGCATCATGTCCATCCAAAAGTTCATGGTATCCATTACAATCAACTTTGGTTTTTTTCGCATACGCTGAATAACCTTTCTTTGAAGCTTTGGAGATAGATTAGCGAGCATTAAGTAGTTACAGTCTTGGTATTGATCTGGAATGATCGGATCGAATTTTTCCAACACATTCAACTGTGTATCTAGGGTGTCCCTTGTGTTCATATCGTGGTGGTACTTACCACTCCAAGAGAATGTTTTTTCTCCATGCTTGATTTGCAGTGCTGAGGTGTTTATACCATGTTCTTGTAGCATTTGGATGTAAGCTTCAGGAAAATCTTCTCCCACCACAGACACCAGCTCGATACGATCGATATAATTAGAAGCTGCTAAACTGCTATAAGTGGCAGAACCTCCTAAAATTTTGTCCGTTTTCCCAAAAGGTGTTTCAAGGGCGTCGAAGGCTACGGTTCCAACTGCAAGTAAACTCATGGATATATTTTTTGCAAAGATAAAAAAAGGCGATTCGTATGAATCGCCTTAGCATTGATAATTACATTCAACTTATACTTTTTGCAAGATATCTTTCGCTTGGTGCCATTCTAGTCTCGGGCCAAATTGGGTCACTACTTTTGAAGAAGCTAAAGAGGCGAGTTTACCTGAGTCAGCATAGCTTCGACCATTGGTGATGCCTGCCAAAAATGCTCCTGCAAATAGATCGCCAGCTCCATTGGTGTCTATGGCCTTTACCGGGTAGGGTTCTATATCAACGAAAGTGACTCCATCGTAGATCATAGCTCCATTTTCACCTTGGGTAATTACAAAACGCTTAGCATCTTTTTTCAATTCTTCTCGGGCCTCTTGTAAGTTGTCTTTTCCAGTGTATAGCATGGCTTCTTCCTCATTACAGAAAAGAAGATCTACACTTGCTCCCACTACTTCTTGCATGGGTTCCTTAAAGTACTTCACCATAGATGGATCAGAAAAAGTAAGCGCTACTTTAACTCCGTTTTCTTCAGCCATTTGTTTGGAATACTTCATAGCATCTTGACCATTTTCTGAAGTCACTAAATAACCTTCTATATAAAGGTATTCACTATCTTTTAAAGCATGCTCTGTAATCTGTTCTCGTGAGTAGTCTGCTGTAATGCCTAAGTAAGTATTCATGGTTCTTGAGGCATCTGAGGTGGTCATAACCAAACATTTTCCGGTAATGCCATCTTCAAGTTCATGTTCATCCAGACTCGTGTCAACTCCATTAGCTTTTAAGTCTTTACGGTAAAAATCACCTAATTCATCCTTTGCCACTTTGCAAGAATAATAGGAAGTACCACCAAATTGGGCAACGGCAATAACAGAGTTAGCAACAGAACCGCCACATTGCTTATTACTCTTGCTCATGTTAATGGCGTTAGAAATTCGGGTTTGACTTTCCTCGTCAACCAAAGTCATCAGACCTTTTTCAATTTTATGGTCAATTAAGAATTGGTCGTCTACTTCAGTTACAATATCAACTAGGGCATTTCCGATACCGTAAACATTATACTTTTTACTCATAGCTTTTGTGCTTGTTTGGGCGCCAATTAATTGGCACGTTTCTTAGATTATAATTCTATCACAGCGTGATTTTGAAAGAATTAATTTTGCGCAAAGATATTGTTTAATTAAAAACTTTGAGGTAATATTGCACCCCTATTCTTTTGAATAGAAGATTCCTCTTTAGCTCAGCTGGTTAGAGCATCTGACTGTTAATCAGAGGGTCCTTGGTTCGAGTCCAAGAAGAGGAGCAAAAGCAGTGTGAAAGCACTGCTTTTTTTATGGAATAGATCCAAGAAAAGTATCTAAAGAAGTTAAAATGTTGATGCTTTAAAGATAATCAGTGGGTCCTTGTTTCTCCGTCCGGCTGAGCGGCATCAGCTGCTTGGACTTAGAGCTCAAAGCCTGTACTTAGGTTTGAGGACTTGCCATGAGCATTTGGGAAGGGCAACAAAAAGTAAGCGGCTCCATTTTTGTATCTTTTATTTTACGTTACTAACGTTATTATCAAAAAAGAAAATAGCTATCTCTTCTTCGAGGATAGTCTTGAAGTGGTAAGGCTAAGAATTTGCAAGCACAACTATCAATTATTCAGATACAAATTTGATTATCAAGACAGAATTAGCAGAGTTTTAGATTAATGGCGCTAATCAAGTAATAGATTTTATTTCTGCTATCTCTAAAAAGATATCATTTTCACAAAGTTTCTAAGCTGGAAAGCAATTATTTATTCTAAAACTTTATTTTCGCACCATCGATTATACATTATTCAACCTAAGTTAAAAAACTTACTATGAAAACTACAGCATCATTTATTGCAATTTTTATTTTTACTATTTCAATTTTATCAACTGAACTGAATGCCCAGAAATTGGATGTTTCATGGGGAACGGAAAGTGATCTAGGGGATAAGAACAGTACGCACTTTCCCATAGGATGGGTAGACGGTTATTACTATAACGTAAGGCTTGAATACAATAAAATGGGAAACAACTACGATGCGATGCTTGAGAAGATGTCGAAAGCGATGAAAGTAGTTTCGGTAGTGCCCCTCAAATACGAATCTTCATACAATGTAAATTTTGAGTATTTCCACTATACAGATGGCACCATTTTCTTATTTAGTTCAACCTATGAACGAAGCGAAGACGCTCAAAAGGTTTATTGCGAGACTTTCGATCTGATCGGCAAAAAAATTAAAACTCATCAGATTGCTAAGATCCGCTTGGATAAAAAAGGGAATTATAGTCCTTTACAGTTTTCATCTAGTAGAGATCAGAGCAAATTAGTGGCGATGCATGGGGTGGGTCGCAAAAAGGACGAACCATTCCGGCACCAAATCATCACTATTACTTTAGATAATCCATCAAACAGCCAGCTGTTCGAACATTCTATTGACTTTTCAGGAGATGAAATTGGGATAGAAGATTTGCAGGTTGACAATCAAGGACGCTTGGTTTACGTGATCAAAGAGGTGGTTGACAAAAAAGAACCCTCAAACAGCTATTTGGTCGTTTATAAAAACAATTCGGTTAGTGATAAGATTGCCTTAGAATATGAAGACAAAGTATTGGACAATTTTAGTATCGTAAGCGATCTAGATGATAACCTTAAACTATCGGGCTTATACCTCGAAAAAGAAAAAAGAAAATCATTCTATAAAGGGTTTTTTCTAACCTCATTTTCATTTGAAGAGAACACTTTAAAAGGGTTTCATGCCAAGCCATTTAGCTCAAAGCTGATCGCAAAATTTGGCAAGAGAGCAGCCAAAAAAGGAGAAGCCAATATTCGAGGAGAATACCAAGTGGAGATGTATCCTAACGAAAAAGGGGGAGGATTTTTAGTAGCTGAGAATTTGAATATATATGCTAAAAGTGGGAATGTTTATCATAACTACAAAGAGATTTTAGTAGTGGGCTATAGTAGCACCGGCGAATTGACCCATATGAACTTATTACCTAAGTATCAAGTTAATTCTTACACCCAACCTCAAACCAGCATAGGTTTTGTTTCTTTCACTTTTGCCGTACCCTATGGATTTCTAAAATTGATGGAACTCTATACCTCATACAGCGCCTTTGTGGAGCAAGGACAGCTCTATTTGATCTTTAACGATGAGGAGAAGAATAACGGAGTAAGAACACAAGACGATGTTAAGGCTATGAATTTTCCAAACAAGGAAATTACCAGATTATATACCGTAGATTCTGAAGGGAAGCTTAAGAGTAAAGTGTTTTTCGATAATAAGGAAGAAGGTGGTTTCTTTGTAACCTCCAAAACGTATACGGAAGAAAAGCCTTACGTAATTGGTTTGATGAAGAGAAAAACAGTTCGTTACGGTAAGTTAGAATTTAATTAGAACTAAGCATCAAGTAAGCAGAGTTTAGTGCGAATCACCTTCAAACGGAAAATAAGTTTCTGAACCCCTTCTTTGAATTTTCTGATTATTCTCTATATTTGAACAACTTAACCACAAAAAGCTATACAATGGAGGAAACTTACAAAGTTCTAGTGCCACATGATTTTACAGAAGAAGCGGAAGCGGCTGTTAGCCATGCTGCTTATGTTGCAAAAAGCTTCGATGGAGAGCTGCTATTGTTGCATGTTGTTTCATCTGAGAAAGCACGTAGCGATGCAGAAAATAAGTTAAATGCTATAGCTGAGAGTGCAAAAGCTTCTCATGGAATTGAAGCAGCCGTGGTGATAGAAAAAGGGAGCATTTTTGATGCTATTCCAAAAATAGCGGAACAAAAAAATGCCATGTTAATTGTCATGGGAACCCATGGTGTAAAAGGAATCCAACACATTACGGGAAGTTATGCTTTAAAAGTGATCGGTCATTCAAAAGTTCCATTTATTGTTTGCCAAAGCAAGCCTTCTACAGGAAAGATTAAGGATTTGGTATTACCCATTAAGTTTTCTCAAGAAACTAAATCAAAACTCTCTATTACCTCAACTATTGCGAAGCACTTCGGCGCTGTGGTGCACATCTTTACCTCTAATGAGTCTGATGAGTTTATTCGCACTAAAGTAAGCAGAGAACTTACTTTTGCTAAGCATTATTTTGATGAGCGTGGAGTAAAATATGAAGTAGAAATGGCACCAGAGACAGGTAACTTTGTTCCGCAAATGATCCAGTACTCGAATGATATTGAAGCTGACATGATTGCTATTGTTAACTCTTCAGGTGATGGTGGATTCTTACCAGACGTTTTCAAAGGTAGCGGTGAGATTGATGTATTAAACAATAAGTTCAAGATACCAACTATAGTGCTGAATCCAACTCAGGTCTTTGTACCAGAGCATTTCGGCTAATGGATTATAGATATAAAAAAGTCCCGCAATTAGCGGGACTTTTTTATTTTAAACTTTTTCTCTTTTAAGAAACTGCCTGAGAGCTAAATGATTGAGCCGACTTTAGCATTGATTCTACAGCCGCCTTGCTGTAGGCATTATCTGTAATGCTTTTGATCTCGTAAATTTCTCCATCAAGTTCAACGTTCATAAAGAAGTGATATTCTGGTTCTACATCACTCTCTTTTATGCTTTTCTCGAACATCATGTAGTTTTCATCTTCTTCAATCACATTAAGCTCATAAACGAGGTCGTTTGAAAGCTCTGCTTTTTTCTCTTCCAGGCTTTGACCAAAAGGAACGATCTCTAAACCAAAACGATCTCCTACTACTATTTGAACACTTCCGTAAGCTGTTTCGTTAATTTTAGCTTTGCCTTTATTCTCATTAGGAATATATAGGCTTCCTGCTATAGCATAATCGCTAAGGTCAAGCTTTTGCATTCCTGAGTAATCCGCTGCTTCATCTGCCGTAACCTCTTCAGTTTCTACGGTTGTTTCTTCTTTATCAGATTTAGTGCTTTCACAAGCTGCAAAACTCATTAGTGAAGCGGTAAAAAGGATCAGGTAGGAATTTTTCATTTTGAATTATTTGACATTAGGAAGTCAAATATATCATAAGAAATTGATTTACTGACTTTGTGGTTTGATATTAAGTCTACCGCTTTTGCTATGTGCTCCAAATTCAGGAGCATATTGAGAGCTGATCTTACTAATGCCACCTTGAAATTCTCCACTTTGGCTGAGCCTAAGCTGGTATTCAAAAACGTATTTGCCACGGGGCAAGCGCTCAAAAAATAAATTGTTCGAAGTATTTTGAACATGCCGGTAGTAAGCTAATCCCTCAATTCGTGAGTAGCCGGAAAGCTGCTCAACGGGTTCAGTACAAGCAGCAAATTCATCTTTTAAGTGCACAAACTCTAGATCAAAAGCATTATTTACTTCTAGGCGAATGGTAAGTAGGTCACCTACTTTTAGTTCAGCCTCTTCCATGGGTTTTAAGTGCACCCCTTTAGTGTCTTTTACTAGTTTGTAAATACTTTTTTTCACTGACATGGCAGCTTGATTACTAGCCTCTACTTTGTCCAATTCTTCAAAATATTGCCAGTATATAGCGCCCCAGGAGCTTTGCTTATCACTTTTATCAATCTTAATAGTTGCCAAACTAGGCTTCACTTCGCTTCTTTTCCATGTTTTTTTAATGTATGCAGCAGGAGATTTAGGCGTTTGTGTATTTATTATTTCCTTACCTATTTTTATAAAAACTGGGCTTGCTGCTTGGTCGTTTTCCTCATAGCTTTTTAGGAGAGCATGACAGGCATAGGCAGTCGCTTTTGAACTTTCCCAGTGTTGTACCCTTTTCTGAGAGATCAACCATGTTTTCATTTGAGCTAAATCAGCGCTATTATGAGGCATGATCTGTGAAAAGGCTTCAATTAATAGCGCATGCGATTCTATTGGGGCTTCTTGCCAATAATTGGACTTTCTAATTTGTTTCCAATACAAACCACCTCTACCATCTTTAATAGCTTGCTCTTTTAAGGAAGCTAAAATTTCATTAGCAGTGTTTGAATAAGGTTTAAGCTTATTCAATGCTAACGCTTGCATTGCTTGCAGCATTATGGGTCGATTTAACCAATAAAGCTCTGCTTGATTCAGGTAATACTGATACCCTTTTGATTTTCCAAAGTCGTAAAAAGGACTTAAAAGACTTCTTAGGTATAGGTATTGAATTTGGTTTCGGCTAAGGTGATTATCATTTATGGATGATTTTCTCTTGATTAAATTTTGGTAATCTAGCTCGATTTGATTTGTGAGATAAGGAAGAGCTCGCTCAAGCATGCGCTTAATGATTTGATCTTCAATGCTGACAGCTCCTATTTGCATTAACTGTCCTATACCAAGCACTATTTCTTGGGTGATGTAACGGTTTCCCCGCATTCCTTTGATCCATGGCCAAGCGCCATTTTCCTTTTGTAATGCAGCCAATTTTTCTAAGCTATTATTCAAGGCATACGCTTGCTGATTAGACTCAATTAAAGTCAATAAACTGTTTGCCTGCTGACTATTCTGTTTGGCTAAACTTTCCCAAGGAGTTGACTCGATCAGGGCTTCTTTAAGTTCTGGGTTCTTTAAGAGTGGATTAGAAACTTCTGTTTCTACTTGGCTCCATTGCCTGATGGTTGCCTTAAGGCTTGGATTTTGTTCAACTAGTTTCTTTGCTACTGCTGTGGCAAAAACTTTATAAAACAACTTTTCAGTTCTTAAAGCTCTGGGCTCGGCTAGGTAAGGCAAGGCTTGTAAAACATACCATCGGGGATTAGCGCTGTATTCGAAAGTGAGAGTCTGAGACGCTTTATCTGCACTCCATTTTTCAGCTAAGGGTTGAAAAGTGAACTGGCTAATTCCCTTTTGATTTAAAGTGAAGGATTCTCGTTCTGTAACAAGTGTTTTATTGTTTAATACAACTGCCGTTTTGCGTTCCCGATCTCCATACTTGTCTGATCGGGCCGTTAACTCATAGCTTAACAACTGCAAATTAGTTGGGATTTCTATTGCCCAACTTACACCTTTTGATTTCATCGGTTCAACTACTACAGTTTGATCTTGGTAGGCGTTACCAAAAATTGAAAGGGGCCTACCTGTTAAACCATCAAAGAAGCTTAGCCTTAGCCGCACCTCCTGCAGGCTGTCGGTATTGTTTTGCACACTTGTTTTAAAACTTTGTTTGTCTGCGGTTCTAAAAAAGCGGGGAGCATTGCTAACAAGCATCAAGGGTTTTTGGCTGATCACAAGGGTATCAATTTGAGCAAATTTAAAATCCTTCTTGTGGGCAAAAGCCTGAAACCTCCAAGTTGTCAAAGCATCAGGCATGGTAAATTCAAATGAAAGTTCACCCTTGCTAGTAGTTTTAAGTTGGGGAAAAAAGAATGCGGTTTCAGCAAAATCCGATCGAAGCTTGGGCTTCTTTTCTTGCTCAAGTTTTGCAGAAACTGATTCTTGCTCATTTATAGAGCCATCAAGCTCCGCACTTGCTTCAGACAACATGATGTTAGATGATTCATTACCGAAGCTTTTTGCTGCCATTGGTAAGGCATTTCTTCCATAAAATGAATTTCCCAAACGCAAGCCAAACCAGTTTATTCTAGGAAAAATCTCTTGTGGAAAAGCATTGTGTAACCTCCTTCTAATTATGTTTTGTCCATTCTGTTGATGGAAAGTAAAACTCCTCACACTCACACTCGATTGCTTTGCTGTTGACTTGCTTATTCTCCATTTATTAGGGGCAAAAACATCTAATGATTGGTCATACATACTTAAAAGCACTTCAGCTTCAACTGCTTCTCCTTCTTGATTCCGCAATTTCAAAGCCCAATTTTCAGTTTTACCAGGTTCAGTTTTCGACTGAAATTGAATGAGCTCAAGGCTTAACTTTTCCATTACCTTCTTTACCCTTACGCTTTCTTTTTGCTGTAAAAACCGGTTGTGGCGTATGGTTTGAAAATAGACGTAATATGGTTCTTTAGACGCCTGCAGCTCAAGCTTCAAGAGTTTTTGCTCTTTGTTTAACCAAACTAAGCCGCTTTTGATAAGGGCTCCCTCTTGTTCTACCTGATAATGAACCGCTAAGCTATCAAAAGCAGTGCTCAGGCTAAAGCTTGTTTGTTCACCAGCATTCACTTCATCTTGAAGGGGAATTATTTTCAAAAAACTTGGGAAGGCCGCTGTTTTAGAGGCAGGGTCATAGAGCACAAAACGCTGCGTATAGCTGATCTCTTTCCCAAACCTATCTGTTGTTTTAAGGCTTAACTCATAGGCTCCAACTTTTATTTGGTTGAAGAGCTTAACCTTTTGGTTACTGTTGATTTGTCCGCTCAGTAAGGGTTCTCCACGTTTCAATTCATTTAATTCGAGTTCTGCTTTTCGCTCATACTGTGGAAAATATTTTTGATACTCTTTCTTGCTAATACTACTAAATTCAGGGTCTGCCCAATAGCGCTTAATGCCTCCATCATGCTTGTTTTGAAGTTGATAAAGTGTCAGTTCTAAGTCACTTTTTATTGCCTTACCGTTAATGTTTTTAGTGGTAACTACTAATTCTTTCAGCTGCTGTTGCGAAATCCACCCACCTAAGTTGGTACTCATAAAGAGCGCTTGATCACTCAAGCGGATCAATTCTTCTGTTTGTTGTGTTTCCCCTGCTTGATTTACAGCCTCTACTGTTACAGTATATTGTTTGAGACTACTCCAGTTTTTTACTGCGTCTTTTTTACTGCTAGTCTTAAAGGAGACTTCAAAATCACCTGCTTCACCGCTTAGAACAACTCCCTGTGCAATTATGGTTTCTTTTTGCTCAGGCATATAGCTTCTAAAAAAAGGCCAATAAGGATAAGTGATTTTTTCCACTATTCGGTATCGGACTTTAATTTCTGGCAGACCAAAGCCTGAATAGCTCTTCACACTTCCATTAATTGAAATGCTATCGCCAAGTTTTACTTCTTGAGCCGGTGGGTTTAATTTAAGCTGAAAAGTTGGCCTTTTGTAGGCTGCAACCTCAATGGACTTTTGACCAAAGTTATCGACCACCTTGAAAGTGCCATTTAATTTCCCTTTAGGAATGACAAACTGGGTATAGTAAGAGCCATAATCGTTAGTTGTAAGCGCTTTTTTACCAAGCTCCTTATTGTTGGCATCAAGCAGTTTTACTTCGACTTTCTCATTTGCTACTACATCATTTTGGTTCATCACAATGCCTTTCAATTTTACGATTTGGCCTGCTTTGTAGACGGCGCGATCGGTAAAGATTTGACTTTGTTTGCGTACTTTATCTTTTGGTTGATGTGAAGAAAGGTAGAGTCCTCGGTTAATCGTAAGGCTGTCATTTCCCAAGCTTAAGCGAAATTGGTAGTGATCAGCTTCTATTTGATTTAGAGTAAGCTCCCCCTTTGAGTTGGTAAAGTAGTTTGAAACCACTTGACGTTTATAGTGTCTTGTTGATGCTTGATAAACACGTTTGATCAATGCTACTTTCACTTTCTTTAGTGGCTTTCCACTTATGCGGTTAAGCACTCGTAAATAGGTTTCCTTTCTTTGTGAGTGAAATGCTATGCAAGCTCAAATTGCTAACATTGAATAGGACAGCTGCTAAATCATCTACTTCCTCTGCATTATTTACTTGAGAAGAGGCCAACAATAAATAACGGCCTGCTTCTAGGCCCTTCGTATAAAATTCTGTGTTGTGGTAACGATAATCCTTTGGGTTTTTCAATTCAACAGACCAATTTCTCAAAGGGTTTTTGCGCCAAAGGGCAAGGGCCATTTCTCTTTCTTGCCTGTGATTAAGCTCTAAATCTTGAGGGATGCGGTAAAGTTTTAAGTTTAGGCTATCTAAATTTCGATAGTTCATAAAAAACAAGGCAGCTTGTCCTTTGGGATAGGTGTTTTCAGAGGTAATGCTGAAGTCAGTTTGTAAAATAGTTGCCTGCAATTGCTTTAGCCTTTGACCGGCATAGCTGCTGTCGTTTTGAAACTCTTGTGTAATTGCTAGCGCTTGGCTGAGGTAATTGGACTCGCGGTCTTCTTTCGTTCTAGACTTGAACAGACTTGAACTACTCTGATAGCTTTCAGCTAAGGCCAACTTGATCAGGCTAACTTGCTCTGAACTCCAATCTCTGCTCTTTTCTAGCTGTCCTAATGCTTCTCGAAATAATTCTTGCTTTTTGTCTTTTTCACTTTCTTGTTTTGCCCATTCCAGTCGGTCAAGCTCAAAATGTAGGAGTGCATCAAGCCGTTTATTTTGATCAAGCTGTTGTAAGACTTTTTGATAGAGCTTCAAAGTTTGAAAATCAATTGCTTTTTGATCTTGCTGACTAAGCTCTTTTTTTAGAAAATGATCAAGCGGGCTAAATAAAATTGAATCTGCTACTTTTTGAAAACCAATAGGTCTGGTTTTTCTACTACAGTGGTATTTAAAAAAGGCTAAGCTCCTCTTCGCCAACAGCTCATATAAAGTTGGCAATGCCTTTTTATTGTAAAATAGGTAGGTGGTTTGCTCTGGCGCTTCCTGCAGTATGGTCTCAAAGCGCTGGGTAGGGTAACTTTCAATTAACTCAGCTTGTTCTATGGCTTTTAGGTGATGCTTGGCAGCAAACTGCATAATTTTTTCAAGGCTCCAATAAGCTAGTGAAGCACTGCTGTCTGCCGATACATCAGAACGATTATTCCGTTTCCATTGGTTGCGATCATGATATTGCCGGTACAGTTCTCCGCAAGCAGAGTGTAATAATGCTTTAGCAGGCTGTTCAGCAGTTTTGATTTGCGCTTCAAAATCACCGATGATCTTTTCTTCAGCATCTTCTTCTATAAGATGGATGTACTTTGATCGGTGTGCTAGAGCCTTGAAAAGCTGATTAGGGTTCTTGTTGCTTATGGCCTGCTGTAAAATACTGTCACAAACAACTTGTGCACTTTTAAAAGCTCCTTTCTGCTCTAAGCGTTTGACATTCTTCCATTGGTCTTGGTAAGTTGTTTCCTCAAAAGAGGGACTTGATATACTCTCGGCTTTGCTGTTTTGTGCGCTTTTGCAAGTCCAAAGTGTGAGGGTAATGATAAGAAGCAGAGCACTATTTTTCATGAAGCTTTTTCATATTCAAAGCAAACTTAATACCAAGAGTCAAGACTTTTTGAAGGGAAACTTTTTCCCCTCATCTATTCCGCTTAGTCCAATCTTAAATCTAATGGCAATGATTCTAATCAAGATAATGGTAAAAACCGTGGCAAGTGCATTGGCTTCGAAGCTGATCTGGTAATTCTGAAGAAAGATAAAAAGCGCTCCTCCGGCAATGCAGGCTAGGGCATAAAGCTCTTTTCTAAAAATAAGCGGTATCTCATTAATCAGGGTATCTCGAATTACGCCTCCGAGGGTTGCCGAAAACATGCCCATCATAATCGCGACTGCAGGTTCTACCCCAAAGATCAAAGCTTTTTTAAGCCCTAGGGTGGTAAATACCCCAATTCCAATGGTATCGAANAGGAANAANGTTTTGCGCAGTTTTCTTACATAGCGTTGAAAAAGAAAAGTAATCCCAACACCCGCTAAAATGATGAAAATGTAATCTACATTTTGCATCCAACCGACCGGCGTGTCACCAATTAGAAGGTCTCGAATGGTACCACCGCCCACTGCCGTTACAAAACCAATAAAGGCCGCACCAAAGAGGTCTAGTTTTTTAGAAGAGGCTGCCATGGCCCCACTAATCGCAAATACTAAGGTTCCAATAAGGTCTAAGAGGTGCAGAATATCATTTACATCAGCAGGGATCCTTACTTCCATGCATACGAAATTAGTGTTTCTAGATAGATTCTAGGAAGCATTCGCTTTGCTTGATTTTATAGCTTTAATTTAATTGTGATATTTGCAGATTGATCAATTAAAGGGCATTAAGCTTAGCTTGGCTACAGCTATCTAATTATGTGGGGAGTTTTTTCCAGCTTTATTTTACGGAAGCGTTACTTTATTTTACTTGTTCTTGCCTTGGCCACGATTTATTTTGGCTATCGCGCTAAGGATATAAAGATGAGCTATGAAATGGCTCAAGTTTTGCCCAAGACCGACTCCACTCTACTCACTTTTGAGCGCTTCAAAGAAAAGTTTGGACAAGAGGGTAGCATCATGGTGATCGGTATTAAGGATCAAAAACTCTATGAACTTGAGAACTTTAATGCTTGGCTAACCCTTTCAGCTCAACTCAAGCAAATTGAAGGAGTAGATGAGGTAGTTTCATTAGGAAGCATTTATCAGTTAGAAAGAAATCGCGAAGAACGAAAGTTTGAAGCGGTTCCCTTATTTGAAAAGCCACCTCAAAGCCAAGCTGAACTTGACTCTCTTATTGATAAAGTATATCAATTACCCTTTTATCAGGGTTTTGTCTACAGCAGTGATAGTTCAACCACTTTAATGGCGCTTACGCTAGATCGACAATTATTAGATTCAAAAGATCGAGGAGTGCTGATGGGTGAATTGTTGCCTATGATCAAGGATTTTGAAACTGAAACCAACTTAAAGGTGCGTTATTCAGGCTTGCCCTACATCAGAGCCAATAATACGTCCAAGGTCAGCGAAGAGATCAAGCTCTTTATCTTACTTGCCATCTTGATTACTGCTACTATTTTGCTTTTGTTTTTCCGTTCGTTCAAAGCTATGGTAGTTTCTATGATCGTAGTATTGATAGGGGTTGTGTGGTCAGTGGGAATACAAGTAATGTATGGTTATCCTGTTACCATTCT
>P_2C_Liq_1_UnCtyDRAFT_1000211_pt1 | contig 24529 bp, 19 predicted proteins | sample Pon2CUnioCityCA_2_FD_10234 | JGI IMG/M metagenome (IMG submission 10234) | reverse complement strand
TCGTAAAAGGAGGGTGTTATGAGTAAAAAAATCCCCGCTAAACCATTTTCCAACTACCAAGAAGGTAAGTTGCAAAACCCCGCTAAGGCTCAGAATCAAGAGCCTAATGCGAAGAGCATTGCTGGTTCACCTACACCTCCTTCCCAAGTAACTCCTCGCCAAAATCGAACGGGACTATTATTTGTATTAGTCATCGTTATTGCATTAGCCAGTGCGTACATCGGATTTGCAGCCAATGATTTATTCGCCTCAGCCGGTAACCGGGTGGTCATTGCCGAAACTGAGCTTACCTACTCCGAAGGAGACGTTGGACGTTTAACGGCCCGCGTGGAAGGTGAATTCGACCGCTATGATTTGTTTTGGACAAGTTCTAACCTTGATATCGTCTACGTAGACAACGGCGGAAACTTAGCAGCCTTGAGTCCAGGAAGAGCGATTATCACGGCATCTGTAGGAAACGGGACTGTGAAAGATACCATAATCATTAATGTCGATGCCCTTGAAACACTCGATGAATAAAGCCTTTTAATAAGGCTTTTTTTATGGAAAGGGTTGCGTCGGTTGCGGGGGGCTGTGCTATAATGATTAAGCGCTTTATAAAGGGGTGTGGTGTCAATGGTAGCACAGCGGTCTCCAAAACCGTTAGTACGGGTTCGAATCCTGTCACCCCTGCCACTTTGATTCACGGAGATTCTCCGTGATTTTTTTATACGATGAAATGGCGCTGTGCTATGATGAATTTAAGGATGTGAAAATATGTTTGTAAAAGCCATTAAAGATAGTGCATCATTTACCAAACAGTTAAGAACCATCCACCGTACGTACGGATCAAAAGAAGTGCATAAAAGTGCATCTACTTTGATTGTGATTAATAAAGATGGATGGCTTTTAACTGCAAAGCACGTGGCGCAAAATTTCCAGTTAGCGAACGCCTTGAATAAACGCTATGGTGAGTACAAAGCCGACTTAGATTCTGGCCAGAGCACCGCTGAAGAACTAAAAGAAAAATATAAGTACCGTCCAGGCATGCCCATCCAGTTTAAAAACCAATTTTATAATGTCTTTAAAGGGACGCCTAAACGCGTGCAATTTATTACCCACGACACACTCGATCTCGCGTTGATTCATATTGAAGGTGGGGTTGAAATGTTGACTAACGAATACCCTTTGTTTTCAGAAACCGAAGTGGAACCGGGGATGATGCTTTGCAAACTGGGGTATCCATTTTCTGAGTATTCAACGATTGCCTATGACCCGGTGAAAGATGATATTTTATTCACTAAAGAAGGGCATCACCAATCTCCGTATTTTCCCTTAGAAGGCATGGTCACTCGGAAAGTTGGGAACCAACAAAATGTCATCGGATTTGAGATGTCAACGCCCGGTATTAAAGGGCAATCAGGTGGCCCTGTGTTTGATGAACAAGGCGTGGTTTATGGCATGCAGTCAGCCACCCGAAGTCATGACTTAGACTTACGAATGAAAAAACAAATTATGACACAAGACGGCCCCGCAGAAAATACAAGTTACGCATTTTTAAACGTTGGGATTGTCATTTCTTCGAAACAAATTATTCAGTTCATGCGTGATAAAGATGTTCAGTTCCGGTCCATTTAATGCAAGCTCAAATGGTCTGGTCAGCAGTCAACGTTTCGGCGACTAAAACGAATCGTTGGCTACAAACCACACTCGACCAAATCCATCACCCAAGCATTCATTTATTCATCGATAGTGATATCGTTTATCAGCGAAGTGTGGTAACTTTTTTAGGCCCACTTGATGATGTTTTAAACGCCCTTGAGCGGCTCATACAAGCAGCCACCAAAGCAATTGATTTACGCAGCCATCAGGGAGTTCACCGTCGCATGGGTGCCATCGATGTGGTGCCGTTTGTGCCGCTTGGAGTTATCCCAAATTTGGCCGATAAAATTTATCAGTTTGGCACGGCGATGAGTGCGTATATGCCGGTTGTCTTTTACGCACAAAGTGCCCTCAAACCAGCGCACATTAAGCTGAGAGATATTCGTAAAAAAGGGTTTGAAAGTTTATTAGACACGATGAATAAATCCGCGCCTTTTTTTGATTATGGTGACCCTGTGATGTTTGAAAAAACCGGCTGCATGGCAATGGGAATTAGAGACCAGTTAGCCGCGTTTAATATTGAAGTTCATACGCCACATAGAACCCACTTATTACCCATTGCAAAAACCTTGCGTGAATCTGCTGGTGGATACCCCGGACTCGAAGCAAGTGTCTTTACACTCGGACCAAATCGTCACCACATTTCAATGAATTTAAGACGCTTTGATACGTACTCCATTGAATCCATTTTTGAAGAGGTTTCAGGCATGTTAAATGCCCGATCATTGCACGTTCACCATAGTGAACTCATCGGATTAATGAGCCGCTCAATGAGTCGTGACCAAGTGACGCCTTTGGACGATTGGGTTCAACCATTTAAAGATACTGTTAAGCTCACCAATTTCACCGCTGAAAAAGTTGTAGAAACGTGGGGTAACCAATGATATATGCGACCTTTTTAATGCGCAATGATTTTTTTGTGCCTGGTGCGTTAATGTATGGCTATGCATTAAAAAAACAAGGCATCAAAGATGTTTATTGTTTTGTGACAGATGATATTTCTAAACGAGCGGTCGAATTTTTACACGCCGTCTTTGACCGTGTCATAGAAATAGATGCGGTGCAAGTGCCACACCCGAATCAAAAAGGACGCCGTGATCGTGGTGATTTATTCACGCGCTTTGAAGTCTTAAAGTATTATGACGACTTCGATCCACTGGGTCAAAAAATCTTATTAGCTGACAGTGATATATTGCCGCTGAGAAATTACAAAGAACTTGCAAACGCTCCATCCCCCAGTGCCATCATCAATGAAAAAGACGCGTATACTACGCGCCAAGAAAACGGTCAGTACGTCGTGGATGAGCCCACACTTAAAACTGGTCAGTGGCACTGGCATGATCGCTATAGCGACTATTTAAATGGGGCACAAATCCCAGCCCACATCACGGACCGCGTGAAAGACGACCCCACTAATTTAGGGATGAATACGTCACTGTGGATATTTAATACAAATATGCATGATTACACGTCGATTCAAGATGATTTAAGGATGCCCAAGACACAAGCGATGGTCGGCACGTTTAATTGGCCAGAAATGCAATATATCACGCAAAAATGGAGTGGTCACTGGCACACATTAGACATTAAATATGCGAGTTTTTCGGGATACCCCCGACTCGATTTAGTCAACGGCATTCACTTTGCCGGACAAAAACCGTGGGCGATTACCCACAAATCATTTGATCATTATTCACGGTTCAAGGATTTTCGGATGTGGCAATCACTGTTTTTGACGATGCTCGAGGATACCCCCATCTTGCAGACATACCCAAAGTTACGGCGATTGGCTGACGTTTTTGAAGAGAAATTTCACAAAATGCCGTATACTGAAGAAGAAATCAGTCACACCCCTGAGTGGGTGTGACTTTTTTATATTACTTTGACAGATAGAGTAATCATGATAAACTAAAGGCACATTTAAGTGAGGTGTCTTTATGCATGACCATTTGGGAGACCGCATTGCCAACTCTGTGAGTCATGGCATCGGAATCTTATTAAGTATCATTGGCTTAACGTTATTAATGACCCGTGCTGATGCGGCGATTGAATATGCGGCCATTACGATTTACGGCATTTCTTTAATTGTGCTTTATTTATTTTCAACGCTGCACCACAGCATCAAGATGCCGACTGAAAAGGGCTATAATTTATTACAGAGCCTGGATCAGTTTGCGATTTATTTACTCATCGCAGGTACCTACACCCCATTTGTATGGCTGGTCATCGACACGCCTCTAGCCAATGGCTTGCTAATTGGCCTTTGGGTCATTGCCTTGATTGGTGGCACATTGAAAGTATTGTTCCCAACCACATATAAGCCCGTCCACATCATTCTGTATGTCTTGATGGGGTGGTCGATTCTCTTAATTGCTCCAGATCTCGGTGTCGCGGTACCTCGTATGGCATTATCACTGATTTTGTACGGTGGGATTGCCTATACAGGAGGCATCTTGTTTTACATCATTTCTCACGTTAAGAAAACTTGGCACTACACGCACTTGATTTGGCATTTATGTGTCATCGCTGGATCAACGTTGCACTTCCTAGCAGTGTATCAAATATTATAAACGAGGTTAAAAATGAAAAAAGCAGGATTTGTTATCGATTCAACCGTCTACATTGAGGATGAATACGTTAAAAAGTATGACTGTGAAGTTGTTCAACTGAACGTCATAGAAGGCGACAAAACATACAAGGAATTTGACATTACACCCGAAGAAACCTACGCAAAACAAGATGCTGGAGCAGGGTTAACTACATCCCAACCCTCACCCACTGAATTTGCAGATGCTTACAAGCGCACCTTCGATAAGGGATATGATTTTATTTACGTCTTTACATTATCTAAAAGCTTATCCGGAACATATCAAAGTGCGATGATTGCAAAGAATGAAGACCCACGAAAAGACGATATCCATGTCTTTGACACAGACAATGCCGCATACGGCAATGCCATGCTCTTCTTAGAAGCGATGAAAGTTAGAGAACAGGCTGACTCGGAAGAAGAATTCGTCAAAGGTGTTGAAGAAATCATTGAGGGAGCCGATCTCTTATTCAACGTCGAAAACTTATTCTCCTTGCAAAAAGGTGGACGTCTCTCAAAAGCCCAAGCCCTCTTAGGCACGGCGATACGGATTAAACCGATGATCGTTATGGAAAATGGAAAACTGGCACTGGGTGAGAAAACTCGGACCTTTGCGAAGTTAACGGAAAAAATGATTGAACGTATCAAGAAAAATGAACAACCGAAAAAAACGTTGGTGGCACGTCTCATCGATGTTAACTCCAAAGATGCATACGAAATGATGAAAGCAAAACTCAAAGAAGTATTTCCAAAAATGGAATTTACAGAGACCGTATTTTTAGGCCCCGTATTCCGCGTCCACGTAGGTAAAAAAGGATTCGGAGTCGCGTGGTATTACCGGTAAAATATAAAAGCAATCTCGCCCTGAGATTGCTTTTTTTTATGGATTTAAATAGCGCTGATAATCGAATTCCAATAAGGCGTGGTTTAAATCTTGCATGAATATCATTTCATTGAAGGCCATCGTGATGGCTTCTTCCGTTGTCACCCCATCGGTTGCAATCGTTGGATTGATTGCTTCGATGTTGTAGCGATAATCCTCCGTTAAGATGGAAGCGTTTTGGAATCGAACAATATTACTACCGGGAGCAAATACATCGTTGCCCATCATCATCTCGGGGTTAACCGAGAGCCCAAGGAGATTGGCGAGCGTTGGTAAGACATCGACACTGGAAAACACGTCATCAATGCGTTGTGAGGGTAAGTCGGGATGATAAATGACGAAGGGCACATTGTGGATGTCGAGTCCGATTGTATCTAGATCAATGCCAGCGGTTTCTAAGCTGTCGTCATCAAGGCCATACGGGTAATGATCAGATGCTAAGATCAATACAGTATCTTTGGCGCGACCTTCCGCTTTTAGCGTATTTAATAAATCGCTTACCATGTATTCAAGTTCAAGTTGGGCGGCGTAATATGCGAGCAGTTCGTCATCCGCAAACGCTGGATCATCAGGACTTAATAGATTTCTTACTGTTGGTAAGTTTTTTGCGACAATCGGGTGTGAGTCATCATAATTCATATGGCCACTGACAGTCAGATAGTACGTGAAGAATTGATCGTCTTGGATGTAGTCATCGACTGAGGCATGAAAGAGCGATTGATCACTCGGCCATTCATGACCGGCCCCAATCGTGACCTCTTCATCAAGCAACCCTAAATCTAGGGCATCTTTGTATACGTCAAAGCCAATGGTTTCACTTAAGAAGTCGGTCCGTGGATAAAAGTAATCGGTGTAATTGTGATAGGCATACGAGCGATAATCATTGGCGAGCAAACGGGGCAGTGTATTTGTGAACGTATTGGCCTGGTAGCTCTCCATGGATAAGGGAACTTGCCGGGACGGATAAAATCCCGTATGCACCATAAACTCAGTATCAGCTGTATTGCGGTAGTAATGCGGGGCATAGTAGTTCTCAAAGACCATGCCTCGTTCAAACAATTGCGTCAAGACCGGCATCAATTCCGGATGGATGGCTGTTTCATCAAAGCTTTCTGCAAGAATGTAGATGACGTTTTTATCTGCCAATAAACCGGTGTAGTCATTTGGTTCATGAGGATCTCTTAAACTTAAGAAGTTATCAATGGCATCATCCTCAATTAAAGATTCAGAGGTGATACTTTGAAAGTCTAATCTGAGGTAAGTTAAGACACCGAACTCATCAATCACTTGATAGGCGGATGGTTGTTTTTCGTAGATATCGCGCTCTGAATAGTTAAACGGACTATCACTCGTAAATAATGGCTCTGGGCTTATCAGCAACAGTGCAAGGGCAAACCAGATGCCAGCGACTCCTAAAATTAACGCAGGTTCAAAGACGTGTGAATAGCGCTTAATAATGATGCGTTTGGCGTACAACGTATACAAGGTAAGTGGAAGAAAGTAGAGGAGATGAAAGACTTGCAAGTTGGTGAAAAAACGTCCTAAGAACGTAATGCCCAATAAGACATCACCGCTCATAAATAAGCTGTAAAAGTCCCCCATGATTTGGTAGTACACGTCCAATGTGAAAAATGTCACGGTTAGAACACCGATTAAGGCACCAAATATACGAATCGCCCGGCGTTTTTGAAAGAAGCGGACAATGGTCCACAAAAAAGCCGAATAACCAAATGAAAAAGCGATGACTTGCAGGTAGTCCATACTTAAAGACACTCTCATGACATGCATGTGCAGCAAGGTTTCTAAATAGATGGTCGTAAGACTAAATAAGGTGAGATAAAACAGGTTTTTTCGCATAGTGCCTCTTTGGAAAAGGTGTAAATCCATCATAGCACCACACACAGGTGCGTTCAAGTGCATCATATCTTGACATTTAGCACCTTGAGCTATAAAATTGTATTTGCGCTTTCTAAACGTATATATGGCGGCTGTGGCGAAGTGGTTAACGCTCCGGATTGTGGCTCCGGCATTCGAGGGTTCGATTCCCTTCAGTCGCCCCATCAAAAAATTGGGCTGTCGCCAAGTGGTTAAGGCATCGGACTTTGACTCCGACACCGATGGTTCGAATCCATCCAGCCCAGCCAAAAAAATGCGGGTGTGGCGGAACTGGCAGACGCGCTAGATTTAGGATCTAGTTCTTCGGAGTGCAGGTTCGATTCCTGTCACCCGCACCAATGATTTCCATCTTTACAAGATACTACGTATAGTGGTATATTAGTCTTAGACTTTTAGTTAAATGCAGGTGTGGTTTAGTGGTAAAACGTCGCCTTGCCAAGGCGGAGTCGGGGGTTCAATTCCCCTCACCTGCTCCATTTAATTGAAGTCTTTTTCTTTTCATGAAAAATTGTAATGAACACTGGGATTTGCTATTATTTAAGAGATAAGATCACGTTAAACCGCTAGGGAGATTAGGCATGAACCCGATCATATCAGAACTTCGTACATTGCTTAAGTATGCGGATACTTTACAAGACCTCGAATATGAAAAAAAAGAAGTCAGACGGAAAAAGACGCAAGCCATTAAAGAGTCTTTTTTTGTAAAACGGGCAATTACTGAATACGCGTACTTAAAAGGCCTAGAATTGAAAAGTTTCATAGTCATGCAAAGTTTGGTTTGGCTAGTCACCTTCAGCGTATTTATCATCGGCTTAAGCTTTTTCCAGAGCGCCTGGGGGGCTTTCACCGTTGCGCTGGGTCTTGGTGCACTCACCAACATTTGGTTTGTACTCGGGTATAAGCCATACAAACTGCCTGAATGGTATTTAACGGGGGCGATATTCTTCGGCTTACTGATTACCTTGTTTGGGAGTATCCTACTGGCCTATGCATCGATTGTATTCTTTACCGAATCCGGGCCCTTCTGGCTCGTGCTACTCGGCATCTTAATCATTCATTTAGTCATTACCTATTTAATTGGGGGCATCTTCCCGGGGCTATACAACTGGCTCGATCGTCGCGCCTTTCGCAATGCAGAATTGCACGCACAGTTAAAAGCGATTGAGGCTGAAGAAAAGGCCGCAATTCAAGCGATTGACGAGGACGTTGCGTCGTATGACCGAAAAATTAAAGACGTACAGAAAGATTTTGACGCAGTGACCATTGTGCCCAACAAGTATAAAGCGTATAAAACCTTGAAAATGCTCATCTATTATTTGGAAGAAAATAAAGCCTCATCGATCGATGAAGCGATGAAACGATTTGACAGTGAAGACAAAGACGCACTTAGACAAATGAAAATTTTATCCGTATAAAACACCCCCCGCAAGCCCATCGCTTACGGGGGGTGTTTTTTATGATGATTGAAGGGCGTTTTTTAAAGCGTCAACTTGGTCAAGCTTTTCCCACGGAAAAAGGATATCTTCCCGGCCAAAATGGCCATATGCCGCTGTTTTAAAATAGATGGGCGTTTGTAAATCTAAGGCTTTGATAATGCCGGATGGGGTGAGATCAAAGACGCGTTCAATGGCAGATAATATATCATCTTCTGGGACTGTGTGTGTGCCGAACGTATCGATGTAAATACTGGTAGGTTCACTTACGCCGATGGCGTAAGATAGTTGAATTTCAAGTCGGTCGGCAAAGCCTGCAGCAACGACGTTTTTCGCTACATACCGGGCGGCATAAGCGCCACTTCGGTCGACTTTCGAGGGATCTTTTCCACTAAAAGCGCCCCCACCGTGACGCGATGCGCCGCCGTATGTATCGACGATTATTTTTCGCCCGGTGAGTCCGGCGTCGCCTTGTGGACCCCCGATGACAAATTGGCCGGATGGATTAATGAAGTATTTGGTGTTTGCATCACACATGGCTCTTGGAATCACTGGGTCAATTACATGCTTATGAATGTCGGCCTCAATGGTTTTGATGTCGGTGTCTTCAGCGTGTTGGGTCGATACGACAATCGCCTCAACGCGCAATGGCCGTCCATTTGCGTCAAATTCGACGGTCACTTGCGTTTTGCCGTCTGGTCTCAAGTAACTCAAGGTATCATCTTTACGCACATCAGCGAGGCGTTTTGCGAGCCGTTGGGCATACACCGCTGTGATTGGCATGTAAGATTCGGTTTCATTCGTCGCATAGCCAAACATCAGTCCTTGATCGCCAGCGCCGAGGGATTCCCCGCGGTCTACCCCACCTGCAATGTCTGGAGACTGTGGGTCTAAAGCAACTAAGACCCCGGTGTTGTCCGCGTCAAATCCATATTTACCACGCGTATACCCAATGTCTTTAATGGTTTGGCGGACGGTCGCTTGAACGTCGATGTAGGTACTCGTTGTAATTTCCCCGAATACTAAAACAAGCCCCGTGGTCACCGCAGTCTCAACTGCGACTCGGGCTTTAGGGTCATCGCGCAATGCCGCATCTAAGATGGCATCGGAAATTTGATCACAAATTTTATCAGGATGACCTTCGGTCACACTTTCAGAGGTAAAAAAGTAATGATTATTCATGGGAGTCTCCTTTAGGTTTGGGCACCGGATCATAGCCCCCTTTTGAGAGGGGATTGCACCGTAAAATACGCCATGCGCTCAGGCCAAACGCTACGAATACGTTGCGCGTTTCAAACGCTTCTTTGGCGTAATGTGAACACGTCGGAGAATACCGACAGGTCGGGGGGCGATTTTTTGTGTAGGCTTGATAATCCGTGATTAATTTCACGGCCCATTGATTTCTTTTTTTCATCGTTATAAGCATACCAAATAAGCCTCTGCTTCACAACACTAAGCACCTGAATCAATATTCAGTTTTAGCCCGTGAAAGATAGACATATGATGGGGAGAGTGCTATTATAATTAGCGGTGATAACGTGTCGAAAAAAGAAAGCTTAAGCGCTATGATATCGTTTTTAGAAACGGTATATCCTATTTTTTATGAAGCGAATCAACGCGGGTTAGATGCCTTGAATGATGTCTTTCGGTTCTTGCTCGATGATGAGCGACCGTCCGCCCTTTTAAATGACGAACGCTTAAGCGACGCGAAAGCCCAGATTGCCGAACGCAATTTTGACGTGCAATCCATGCGTAAAGCCTTTCAGTTATTTATTTTACAAGCCTTCAAAGATGATCAAATTGCCAATGCGTTAATGACGCCTGATGGCATTGGGTATTTCGTATCTTATCTAACTGATAAGCTATATGACACACCTCCCATTCGTGTATTGGACCCTTTTTTAGGGACCGGAAACTTACTCGCAACACTTGCTGAAGGATTGCCGGACACCAGTTTATACAGTGGCATTGAAAGCAATGCCAGACTCGTTGAACTGGCGCGGAATTATCTCGACGCGCTAGACATCGAACATACGCTATACCACCAAGATTCATTCACCTTTAAAGATCACATGTTTGATTTGATTGTGACCGATTTTCCGATTTATAAAAAAGATTCCAAAGCCCCTTATTTGCCGTATTACGGCATCTTGCATCACCTCCAACATTTAGAGCCGAACCATTTTATGATCTGTCTTATTGAAAATGATTTCTTTGATACATCAGCCGCCGATTCATTTAAAAAAGAACTCGGTGAAGTAGCGCATTTATTTGGGTTGCTTAAACTGGATGAGTCACTCTTTAAAATGCATCCTAAAAGCATCTTAATCCTGCAGAAAAAAATGGATAAAGCCGCTGTGATTGATCGTTTCTTAGTCGCTGAAATCCCCGCCTTTGATGATGTCGAGGCGATGGAAGAAGCCTTACTTAAATTAAATACATGGTTCTCACAAAGAAAGGATACACACTCATGATAATTCTTGCTGTAAACGCCGGTAGTTCATCTTTAAAATTTCAAGTCTTAAAAATGCCCGATGAGACGTTAGTAGCGTCCGGAGTCTGTGAACGAATTGGCCTTGATGATTCCAACTTTGCACTGAAATTTGACGGAGAGAAAAAAACCTTTGACCAACCTTTTCCGACCCACAAAGAAGCCGTTGAATTTTTACTCAAGGCGCTCATTGATGAACAGATTCTAGAGTCTCTCGACGCCATCAAAGGCGTGGGCCACCGGGTGGTCCACGGGGGTGAAGCGTTTAAAGATTCGGTCAAAGTGGATGACGCGGTGAAACGGGCCATTGACGATGTCTCTGATTTAGCGCCTCTTCATAACCCTGCTAACTTAATGGGCATTGAAGCTTTTGAATCTGCCTTACCAGGCATACCCCAAGTCGCAGTCTTTGACACGGCCTTCCACCAAACGATGCCTAAAGAAGCCTACATGTATGCCACGCCCTATGAGTGGTATGAGAACTACCGGGTGCGTAAATATGGCTTTCACGGCACGAGCCATAAATACGTGTCAGAGCGAACTGCTGAACTGTTAGACAAACCTCTCAAAGACACAAAGATTATCGTCTTACACATCGGAAATGGTGCGTCACTATGTGCGGTAGATGGCGGTGAGAGCATCGATACATCGATGGGCTTCACGCCACTGGCTGGCATTAGTATGGGGACGCGCAGTGGGGACGTTGATCCCGCAATCATTGAATACATTGCGATGAAAGAAAATCGTTCGATTCAATCGGTTATTGCCGATTTGAATAAACGGTCTGGGTACCTCGGAGTGTCAGAAATTTCAAGTGATTCAAGAGACCTGTGGGCGGCCAGTGACAAAGGCGATAAAAAAGCCCATCTCGCGATTCTCAAACAAGCCAAAATGATTGCTGATTACATTGGCGCTTACGTACTTGCGATGAACGGAGTGGATGCGATTGTCTTCACCGCCGGTATCGGTGAAAATGCCCCAGAAACCCGCGCCATGGTGGCGAACCGTTTGCACTATTTAGGCACGGAAATAGACGGCAAGAAAAACCAAGTGCGCGGAGAAGAAGTTGTCATTTCAAAAACTGGATCGGCCGTGAAACTGATGGTCGTTCCAACCAACGAAGAAGTGATGATTGCCCGCGATACATTACGTCTTATCGATTAAAAAAAGAAATTTTCAGACCTCCTCATATGGTTTAAGTGAGGAGGTTTTTTTTATGACATTTTTAAAAGTAATAGGGGTTGCCGTGGCTTTGATTGGCATGGCGCGCACAGACGCTACACTCACAATTGATGGCACACAATTAGATATTACCCGGGAAACTGTCGACGGGGTTAGCGTGTTACACATGGAAGGGACAGGCATGTATCAATTCACCCATCAACTCGGGGATGATACGCGGAAGTATTCACTCAACCACGCCTGGGTTCATGGCGATGACTTTTTAATTGAAGGGTACACCCTTCACCACGCCACACGAACGTATGACCCGTTCTTTGTGGTCATTCACAAAGACGGGACGCTCACGGTGAATGCGTTATTAGAAAGTCCCTTGCAACAAGATTTAATTGGAGCTTATCCATTGACGGACGGCTACTTACTTCACATGCGCGAAAGCATAGAGAACGGGCACGGCGATTTTCAGTTTGCTCATGATACGTTGCACATTTTAGGCGAGGATGAGTCGCCGCTTGAATTCACAGAAAAGATTACTGATATCGAAGCGGTAGATTCCGGGTACTTGGTGTACTTTGAATTTCAAGATACGGCGGACATTTTAGTCCGTCACAGCCAAGAGATCTTACAAGATGGCGCGTTTGCAGGGATTGCATCCGGGGCAACTTACACCGATCAAGTAACGATTCATTTCGCTGGTGAGGCGCACCTTAACGGGCAGTTAATTAAGGGACCTAAAACGCTGGTGACTCCAGGAAAATATACATGGACCCACGGGGAAAGTGTGGTCAATTTTACCTTAGACCCAGCTGTCTCAGGCATCGAAGCCAACGCGATCAAAAGTTCGGATGTTCGGATAGACTACACGTATGGTCAAGGCATGCTCAACGGAGAATATTATGCGCCCGGGGAAGTCATTGAAGGACCCGGAGATTATGTCTTTGGCATTTATGATGCCAATTACGCCTTTGAAATCCCCTTTAAAATAAATGCACGCGTCAACGGGGTGGAACACTTAAAAACCTATGATGGACCCGTGACGATTACCTATCAAGGGGAAGGTTACTTGAATAATGAGTTTCTGGATAGTGGAAGTGAAGTGAGTGACCCTGGGGCACATACGCTGAAAGTGTTCGGCGCCAATGGCTACTTAGAAACGATCCAATTCAAAATCGAGTCTGCCGATTCCATGGCGATGACAGATTGGCTTGAACTCAGTTTAATGGGGGGCTCAATTGTACTAGCAAGTTGGTTTGTGATCCGCGAAGTATGGCGCTTTAAAAAGCGCTCGTCCACCCCCTGATATGATATAATCAGCCCAAGAGGGGTGGCCCGTGATTAACAGTCTGTACACGCAGTCAAGCTACAGTTTTAATGGCAGTGTTTTAGCGCTTGAAACGTTGATTCAAACGGCGCAAAAAAAAGGAACGCACGTCGCTCTTGCCGATCATCATCTGCATGCGTCCGTTCCTTTTTTACGCATGGCCAAGGCGGCTCAAATAACTCCCTTACTTGGCATTGAGATTCAGTTAGAAAAAGCTGAAGGCACGACCACTGCGCTCGTCTATGCGCGGGGTGAAAAAGGCTATGAGGCATTGCTGAAAGTAGAGACTTTATATGCGTTTAAAGGAACCCTCAGTGTCGTTGATATTGCCCCCTACAGCGCGCATCTTTCATTGATTATATGGCCGGATACTGTGAGTGAGATCGATCTGGAACACTATCATGAAACACTGACGCATGTATACCGGACTGACCATTTGAATGTATCGTGTCACCGGGTTTTAAGAGACAGTGAACCAGCTGCGCTCGAAGACTTATTAAAAGCAATTTTAAACACCCCATCAGACCTATCCACACCGCTTTCAGAGACGTTTCATGCGACCGATCAAGACGCAGAATTTATCCGCGACCACGCCCTACAAATCACTTTAAAAAAAGCCACATTGCCAAGCTATCAAACCCCGGACAATGTAACGTCGATGGCCTATTTAAGAGCCCTATCAAAAAAAGGGTTGACCCGGCGTTTACAAATCGACCCGCACCCAGAAGCGCCTTACAAAGAGCGCTTAGAACGTGAACTCAACGTCATTGAATCGTTGCAGTATGAAGATTACTTTTTGATTGTTTGGGACATTATCAAAGAAGCGAAAAGACGGTCGATTATTGTCGGACCAGGAAGAGGGAGTGCCCCGGGAAGTTTGGTGGCATATGCCTTGGGAATTACGCATATAGATCCGCTCAAACATAACCTTTTGTTTGAACGGTTTTTAAACCAGGCACGAAAAACCATGCCCGATATTGACCTTGATTTTCCAGACGATGAACGCGATATACTTCTCGGATACTTGCAAGACAAATATGGCCCCGATCACGTTGCCTTAATCGCCACCTTTGGGACCTTTTTAAAGCGATCGAGTTTAAGAGATTCCGCGCGTGTGTTAAGCATTGAAAAAAAACGGTTAAGCCAAATTATGGATGCGATCAAATCGTATGAATCCATTCAAGCGATGATTGAGCAAGACGCCAACGTTCAAGACTGGATGGCGCGTGATGAAAAAACGGCTGAATGGATTACCCTGGCTGCTCAGTTAGAAGGCACGCCCAAACATATCGGCACGCATGCAGCGGGGGTCATTTTAAGTGACCGGCCACTCACTGATTACACTGCCTTGTCACGGGGGTTGCTCTCAATGAGTCAAACCCAGCTTGAGCAAAAAGTTTTGGAATCGATGGATTTATTAAAAATCGACTTACTGGGACTGCGAAATTTATCGCTGATTCGAGACATTTTAAACGTCATTAATCCGACCCTCAAACGGCCGATTGAACTGGCCCGTATTAGCCTTACGGATGTGGCAACATTTGACGCCTTTAAAACGCGTTCAATGAACGGCATATTTCAAATGGAATCACCGGGTATGCGCCGGTTCATTACACGCATGCAACCTAGCCAATTTGAAGACATCGTTGCCTTACTTGCCTTGTACCGGCCGGGGCCCATGGAATCGATTAACGATTATTTGAAACGGCGGGCCCAAGACGCTGAAATTCCAAAAATCCACGCCACCATTGACCCGATTTTAGAACCGACCTACGGGATAATCATTTACCAAGAACAGATCATGCGCATTGCAACTGACTTTGCGGGTTACTCTTTAGAAGAAGCCGATCTATTACGGCGAGCGGTCAGTAAAAAAGAACGCAGTACATTAGAAAAAGAGCGCGCTCGGTTTATGGAAAAATCACAGGCAATAGAGCGTCAGGAAAAACTCGCTCAATCGATCTATGATTTGATTGTTCGGTTTGCCGATTACGGGTTTAACCGGTCACACTCCGTGGCGTATGCGTTAATTGCGTATTGGATGATGTATTTAAAAGCCCATTATCCCGGCGCTTTCTTAAGTGTCATGATGACTCAAGCGTTTCATCAAGAGACGCTGATGCACCAGTACATCGCCGATGCAAACGCCCAAAACTTAGAAGTATTAACCCCCAACATTTTAGAATCGGGACATCGTTTTAAGTTGGAATACCACGCGCTCATTTATCCGCTAACAGGGATTAAAAATATTGGCCAAGAGACGGTGATGAAAATCATCGCCATACGGGATGAAGTAGGCTTTGAATCTTTTTTAGATTTCATCCAAAAAACGAAAGATGTCTTAAACACGAGACAATGGACGTACTTGATTTATGCGGGAGCGCTTGATGTATTTGGGCACACTCATCAAACGATGATTGAAAATTTAGACGCCTTAAAAACCTTCGCCCAAATGACTGGAGAATCCTTGAGTGATTTCAAGCTCGTGACCTATGAGGAATATCCGCATGAGACGCTGGCCAGTCAAGAAAAATTAGCCCTCACCGTGGCCTTTAAATATCACGTGTATCAACCTTATCAAAAGTGGCTCGAGCACCCCGATGTAAGAACCCTTGATGACGCATTTGAAGAGAAAATAAATGGCCCAATTATGGCGCAGATCACTCGGGTCAATGCAATTACAACCAAACAAGGTGATGCAATGGCATTTGTAGCCTTAAGAGGACACATTGTCGAACTCGATGCTGTACTATTTCCAGACGCCTTTAAAGCCTTGAAAGATCCCCTTAAAGAAGGCATGGCGATGCTCAACGGAGGCTTTCAATTCCGTCAGAAAAAATGGCAATACATTATCACTAAAGTTAAACAAATCCCGTCCGAGTGAGGATGGGATTTGTGCTATAATATCAGCGAGGTGAATGGCTTGAAAAAAATCGCAGTAATGACCTCTGGAGGCGATGCTCCAGGCATGAACGCAGCCATCCGAACCGTCCTTAGAAGTGGCCACCATTACGGCATGCAAGTGTATGGGGTGTACGAAGGATTTAAAGGATTGGCCGAAGGTGACATTAAAGAACTTCATCGCCACGATGTGTCCCGGATTATTAATCGTGGGGGCACCATTTTAGCAAGTGCGCGCTACCCGGAATTTAAAGAATTAGACGTGCAAAAAAAAGCCTTAAAAAGACTTCAAGATTTAGGCATCGAAGGCCTCGTCGTCATCGGTGGTGATGGTTCATTTAAAGGAGCCTTAGCCATGCATCGACTCGGCGTCAAAGCCATCGGTATTCCTGGGACCATCGACAACGATATTGCTTCGACCGATTATTCAATCGGCTTTTACACGGCCTTAGAAACTGCCACAGACTCGATGGACAAACTACGCGACACGTCGTTTTCCCATCACCGGTGTAGTGTCGTCGAAGTGATGGGACGCCATTGTGGAGATCTAGCCCTTTACGCAGGAATTGCAGTCGGCAGCGAATTTATTATTACCCCAGAAACAGGGTTTGATTTAGAGCGAACCATTCAAGCCATTCAAGATTCCTACGTCAGAGAAAAACGCCACGCGATTGTCGTGGTCACAGAAAAGATGACCAATGTATATGATCTTGCGAAAATCATAGATGAAAAAACGAATTACGAAACCCGGGCGACCATTTTAGGCCACGTTCAACGGGGTGGAAGTCCCGTGGCGTATGACCGAGTACTGGCCACCGAGTTGAGCGAGCACGCGATGTCTTTGCTTGCTCAAGATGACGGTGGATACGTCGTTGGTCAACGTGGCATGGATATTGTCCATACCCCGATAGAAGAAGCCTTAGCAATGTCCAAAGAAGTGTCCAACAAACGGTATGGGCTTGTGGGGAAATTACGCAACAAGAAGGAGAACGTATGATTAAGTCTTTTAACCAAACGAAAATTGTCTGTACTGTTGGCCCGGCCATCGAAGAAAAAAAACGGATGCAACAAATCATCGAATCAGGCATGGATGTGATGCGCTTTAACTTTTCACACTCCACGCACGCTGAACACCTCATTCGTTTAAACACCTTACGCGAATTAAATCAAGAGCTTGGCACACACGTTGCGGCCCTTGTTGACACGAAGGGACCAGAGATTCGAACGCACACGTTTGAAGGCGGTGAAGCGGCTTTCAAAGTCGGTCAAAAAGTGATCATTCATATGGATGAAATCGTCGGCAACTCGGAACGCTTTTCAGTCACCTACCCCGCGTTAATCGAGGACGTCCAATTGGGTGGGATTATTGTCGTCGATGATGGGTATTTATCCTTGCAAGTACTGGCCATCGACCCAGTCACCAAAACCATCGAAACAATCTCCCAAAACACGCATAAGATTCGTGACCGACGCGGAGTGAATGTGCCGGGCATGGAACTCAATTTAGNATACATCTCAGAAAAAGATGAATCAGACATCAAGTGGGCATGTACCAATCACGTCGACTTCTTAGCCGCCTCATTTGTCCGCCGCGCGGATGATGTCATTACACTCAAGAACTTGTTGAAAAAGTACGGCGGTGAATCCATTAAAATTATCGCTAAAATTGAAAATCAAGAAGGCGTCACCAACATTGATGCAATCATTGCTGAAGCTGATGGCGTGATGATTGCTCGGGGAGATTTAGGCGTTGAAGTGCGACCGGAAGAAGTCCCGGTCATTCAAAAAATGATCATCCGGAAAGCGCACGCGTTAAATAAACTGTCGATTACGGCCACGCAAATGCTAGAAAGCATGCAAGAACACCCGAAACCCACACGTGCGGAAGTATCGGATGTCGCCAATGCCATCTTAGATGGCTCGGATGCGATTATGCTCTCGGGAGAGAGTGCGATTGGTAAATACCCTGTCGAAACCGTCCAGATGATGGCCCATATTGCGGCGCGCTTAGAGCGAGAAATTAAACGTGAAGAGTTCATCGTTCGCGACCACAGCGATGCGGGATCCATTCCCATTAACATCGCAACTAGTGTGGCGTACGCCGTCTTACAAGGCCAAGCGGATTTAGTGATTACGCCAACCATTACCGGAAACACCGCTCGGTTAATTTCTCAAAACCGGCCAAACACCGTCATTTTAGCACTCACCAAAGATCCACAGATTGCCCGCAGCCTCATGCTTTCACACGGGGTGTACCCGATGGTTTATGAGATTGGCACGGACACAGAAAAACTGATTAAAGAATCCGTAGAAATGGTCAAAAAAGAGGGCTTTATTAAGCCGGGAGGCCGAGTCATTGTGACCGGTGGATTCCCCTTAGGATCANCGACNAANAGTTTACGCATTATCGATGTCACATAAGAGCTACCGCCTGGTAGCTCTTTTTTTTATGCATGAATGTTTACACGCATCAAACATGTGATACACTGATACCCGACCGAACGTTCGGTTTGAGGAGGATTTATGAAAAACTTAGTGACATTTTCCGTAGAAAAAGCGATCACAGTATTTATGGTCATTATTGCAGTGATGATATTTGGGGTCGTTTCCTTTACCCGCTTAACGACTGATTTATTTCCGTCTGTCAATATACCGTTTGCCGTGGTGATTACCCCGTATCCAGGGGCAACCCCGGAAGACGTAGAAAATAATGTGACCATCCCTTTAGAAAATGCGTTTCAAACAACGACGAACGTCTTAGAAGTCCAAACGACGTCCAGTGAAAACTTATCGCTGGTGACGCTCGAGTTTTCTCCCACCACCAACATGGANAGTGCGGTGGCTGAGATGCGGGAAAGTTTGAATGCGTTAGAAAGTAGTTTACCGGGTGAGGTCGGCTACCCAACNATNATCCGATTAAATCCCAATCAGTTACCAGTCTATACATTTTCTGTGGCCTATGAAGGGTTCGATCTAGAAACCTTGACCGAATGGGTGGATGATGTGATGCGTCCGCAAGTGGAAAGGGTTGCTGGGGTAGCGACGTTTGACATTACGGGCGGCTACGAACAAGAAATTCGCATTCGCTTAGATCAAGCCGCCATTGATGCGTACAATGAGAATTTAGAAGAAGCCTTTGCCTTGTTGCCACAAGCCCCGAGTTTTACCTTAGATTCTGAGTACATTTCAAACATTATTCAAGCTCAAAACTTTGCCTTTCCTGCTGGATTCGTAGAGATAGATGGCTTGTCTTATCTCGTCCGTGTGGGCGATGATATCGACGGCTTATCGGCGTTAGAAAATCTCGTTTTAGCAGACTTTAATGTGCCGGGGGCCAATTTACAACCGGTGATGCTTGGGGATGTGGCGACCGTGGCCTTTGAAGATACTTTGGGCCAACAATATTCAAAAGTCAACGGAGAAGATGCCATCACCATCTCCATTCAAAAAGGCAGTGAGTTTGCCGTGACTGAAGTGACCAATGGTGTGCTCGCGACACTCAGTGATTTAGAAGCTGATTATTCAAACTTAGAAGTGACGACTCTGTTAAATCAAGGCGACGTCATTGAAGAATCAACCAATGGAGTGCTCTCTAACTTACTACTTGGGGGCATCTTAGCCATCATCGTCTTACTCGTATTCTTACGGAATATTCGGACGACCCTCGTTGTCGGAATTGCGATTCCTGTCAGCTTAACGTTTGCTGTGATTCTCATTTACTTATCAGGCATTACCTTAAACGTCGTGTCACTCGGTGGCTTGGCGTTAGGAATTGGGATGTTGGTGGATAACTCCATCGTCGTCATTGAAAACATCTTCCGCTACAAAAAAGAAGGGAAGTCAAATAAAGACGCAGCGATCATGGGAACTAGCCAAGTGGCAGGTGCCATTACTGCGTCCACATTAACGACTGTTGGGGTGTTTGCTCCAATTATTTTCATCGAAGATTTCATCCGAGAAATATTTTTACAACTGGCACTCACCATCGCCTTTTCACTGGTTGCCAGTTTAATCATCGCGCTGACCTTTGTCCCGGCCATTGCCAACAAAGTCATTCGCGTACAAAAAGATGATAACGCTGACGTTCAAAAACCGTATCAACGCGTCTACCGAACAATATTGGGCGGCTTTTACCGCTTTAAATGGCTCGTCTATATCGTGGTGCTCGGGTTATTTGGACTTGCGGTTGTTGGCAGTGTCTCAAATGGGTTTGAATTCTTCCCAGCCACCGATGAAGGGACGCTGACTGGAACCGTCTCAGTCCCTGAAGATCAAGCCCTTGATTTTGCCGACTTTACAGCGGACTTAGACACCATTTATCAAGACATCTCAGCCCTTGAGGATGTGGCCAGTGTAGGCATTACCTTAGGTGGGGGTGGCTTTGGGCCGTTTGCCGGAGGCGATAATGGCTCCGCCAACTTAAACATTGTATTGGTGGACGACCGGACGACTTCAACCAATGATTTACGCGATGATGTCGCTGATATTTTAGCGGGTTATGACTCACTTGAAACGAGCATTCAAGGAACCGAAAACTCGACGGCATTCTTAGTCGGATCAGGCGCTGAAATTCTCGTCCAAGGCCCTGACTTAGAAACCTTGAGAACCGTTGCGACCGATGTGGCCGACCTCATTGCGGGCATTGAAGGGTACCGTGATGTGGATGCGGGTCTGGGACGAACGACTCAAGAAATTAAAGTGACCGTCGATAAAGATGCGGCGATTGGACTGAACTTAACCGTCGCCCAAGTCTTTGGAATTATCCGAAATCAACTGGCCACTCCCGATGAAGTAACGACCTTGTCATTGGCCGGTGATTTATTCACCGTCAGACTCTTTAACGAGGGCGACACAGCGGATGCCGTAGCAGAAGACATTGAAACGTTTGAATCGATTATTGTCAGTGTCGATAACGCGGGTAATCCAGTGTTCTTGTCGGACGTTGCGTTGATTGAAGAAGTCCCAGGCTTCTCGAGCATTAACCGTATTAATGGCACGCGTTCAGTCACTGTGACAGCGGGTGTGGAAACTGAGTTTAATGCGTCACTGCTTGCTGAAGATGCGCAAGCAGCACTTGATGACTACGAACTTCCGGAAGGATTCTCAGTGACTTTACAAGGGGAATCCGAAGAAATTGGGGCAGCGGTCAATACACTCGCTTTAGCCGCGGCTTTAGGAATTGTAATTGTATATATGATTATGGCCAGCCAGTTCCAATCACTGAAATATCCCTTCATTATTATGATCACGATTCCCCTCGCCTTCACCGGTGGACTCGGTATCTTATACATCTTTAATACACCGGTCAGTGTGGTCGCCTTACTCGGGTTGATCGTCTTAGCGGGTGTCATCGTCAACAACGGCATTGTCTTGGTCGACTACATCAATCAACTAAGAGATCAAGGCTATGACTTACAAGAAGCGATACTCAAGGCCGGTGAAACAAGACTCCGGCCAATCTTTATGACCGCTTTGACTACCATACTAGCCTTGACTGGACTTGCTGCCGGGATCGGCGATGGTACTGAGCTTACCCAACCGCTCGCCTTAACCTCAATTGGGGGATTGATTTACGGAACGTTCTTAACCATCTTCGTCGTTCCCTTGATGTATGACAGTGTGTCCCGTCATGGACTGAGAATCTTACTAATTTTCCTAGGCCTCGTGACCGTTGCAGCGGGTGGGTTCTTATGGACGAGTGACCTGTTAGATCCGTTACTCATTGGAATTATCGGTGGCGGTTTAATCGCTGCGATACTTGCAACCGGTGTGATTTATTGGATCATTAAGCGGCCCAAAAATGCACCGAAAAATGCCAGTCTCGCGAGTGATGAAGACGCGTACTTTGCCCCAGACTTTGACACCGCATTAGAAGAAGCGGGGGATTTGCGTGACTAAGAAAGACGATATTTTAGAAGAAGTATTAGAACTTTTACATACCCATGCAGCGGATAAATTCACAATGAAAAATTTAGCCGAACATCTCAACCGTTCAAAGTCCTCACTTTATGAATATTTCCCCTCCAAACAAGAGATGATTACTGAGGCGTTGGAATATCTCATGGAGACCAATAAATCAGTGCTCTTAGACCCTGATACAACGGCGGACTTTAAAGCCCGTTTAAAAGGATACTTTTTAAGAATCATGCAACTCGTGGAAGACAAACGAATGATGCAAAACCTGGTCTATCATCCGGAAGTCAACACGTTGCCAGACGCCTTAAAAAAACGTCTAGAAACAAAGATGATAGCCGTGCAAGCGGCCAACCGTGAATTCTTTTGGGACGTTATGGAAGCTGGCATAAACGCTGGTGAGATTTCTTCAACTGTCTCGGCTGAACGAAAACACGTCGTTGAATCAATGATGGTTGGGACGATGGTTGAAATGTCCCACCGAGGGCTCCCATTTGATAAAGAAACTTATCTCAATGAATTGATAGACTCAATGATTTGTGTCCAACAAAAACCGTGAGGGTTACCTCCCGGTTTTTTTCTTTGAGTTTGATATACTACCGGTATGGATACATTTAAACTCGTCAGCCAATATGATCCCAAAGGGGACCAGGAAAAAGCCATTGAACAAATTGCTGTTAACATCGAAGAGGGTGTGAAAGAGCAAGTGCTTTTAGGTGCCACAGGAACCGGGAAAACTTTCACGATGAGTAACGTCATTGAACGGATTAATAAACCCGTATTAGTACTCGCCCACAACAAAACATTGGCCGGTCAGTTGTATTCAGAATTCAAGTCATTTTTCCCGGAAAACCGGGTCGAATATTACATCTCGTATTACGATTATTACCAACCAGAAGCGTACGTGCCAAGTCGTGATTTATTCATTGAAAAAGATGCGTCAATCAACGATGAAATCGATGAACTTAGACATTCAGCAACGGCCTCACTTCTCGACCGTAAAGACGTGATTGTCGTTGCTTCAGTTTCTTGCATTTATGGGATCGGTGACCCGGATGATTACCGGGACGCAACCCTGACGCTTAGAGCCGGTGAAACGGTAGACCGAGACGCCCTTTTAAAACGCCTTGTGGACATGTTATTTGTCCGCAATGATTTTGATTTTCAACGGGGAAGCTACCGGGTCAAAGGCGATACTGTAGAAATCTTACCGACTTATAAAAAGTCTGTGGCTTATCGGGTAGAATTCTTCGATGATGAAATTGAACGCATTCGCTCGTTCGATGTGTTAACGGGAGAAATTTTTGAAGAGTACCAAGTCTTAACACTCTTTCCCGCCACGCAGTTTGTGACCAATAAAGATAAACTGGATGAAGCCTTAAGACGCATTGAAAAAGAACTCGCAGAAACCATTGAAACCTTCGATAAAGAAGGCAAAGTAGTGGAGAAAGAGCGGATTAAACAACGGACTAACTTCGACTTAGAAATGCTCAGAGAAACGGGATCGTGCAAGGGCGTTGAAAACTACTCCAGGCATCTATCCTTGCGTAAAGCAGGTGAAACGCCTAATACCTTACTTGATTTCTTTGGCGATGACTTTGTGTTGATTGTTGATGAATCACACGTGACCTTACCGCAAGTGAGAGGGATGTTTAACGGAGACCAGGCGCGCAAACGGACACTGGTTGATTTTGGCTTTCGTTTACCAAGTGCGATGGATAACCGGCCCCTCAACTTCACAGAATTTGAAAAGAAAATCAAACAAGCCGTCTACGTATCTGCCACTCCAGGGGATTACGAAATGGATAAAACCCCGCACATCATTGAACAAATCATTCGGCCTACCGGTCTCTTAGATCCGAATGTCAGTGTGCAACCGAAAGAAGGTCAAATTGAACGGCTCATGGAAAAAATCTATGACCGGATGGAAAAGAACGAACGAATTCTGATCACGACATTAACGATTAAAATGAGTGAAGACTTAACCGCCTATTTAAAAGAGATGGGAATTAAAGTTGCTTACTTACATTCAGAAATCAAATCACTCGACCGCATCGACATCATTCGTGACTTACGTCTTGGCGTCTATGATGTGCTCGTTGGGATAAACTTACTGAGAGAGGGACTTGATTTACCTGAAGTCAGCTACATCGCCATTTTAGACGCAGACAAAGAAGGATTTTTAAGAAGTGAACGGTCGTTGATTCAAACGATTGGTCGTGCGGCACGGAACGTGCACGGAGAAGTCGATTTATTTGCCAATTCAATCACCCCCTCGATGGAA
>P_2C_Liq_1_UnCtyDRAFT_1000209_pt1 | contig 24583 bp, 21 predicted proteins | sample Pon2CUnioCityCA_2_FD_10234 | JGI IMG/M metagenome (IMG submission 10234) | reverse complement strand
ATGCAAATATTAATTTTAATTATAGTTTAAACCCTACTATCGCGCCGCAGTTTGACTTTTATTCTGTGGCTCTACATGAGTTAGGTCATGTTAGAAATCATGGCCATGTGTTGAATACGGGTTATGTAATGTTTCCTTCTATTTCATCTGGTGTGGATCGTAGAATTTTACATCCAGATGAAGTTGCAGGTGCTCAAATAGTTCAATTAGATAGTTCTTCTAATCAAGTATGTAACCAGCCGCTTATGATAAATGCAACTTGCTCAACAGCTAGTACAGATGATCTAGCGCACCTGCAAATAAGTTTTTATCCTAATCCAGTCGTAGATAAAGTGTTTTTTAAAAATCTAGATGTTCTTGCAAATACGGCCTACGTTTTATATGATTTAAATGGTAAAACGATAGCTTCTGAGACACGCGTTGACAATAGTACCTTAGATGTTTCTAGATTAAGTTCTGGGCACTATTTTATACGGTTTAATGAAAGTAGTCAAGTTTTCCAATTTGTAAAACAGTAAAATCCTGACCATTAAAAAACCCGAGTGACTAGGTAGTACTCGGGTTTTTTACTAGGTGGGAATTAGTTATTACGCTTTAGCGAAAGCGTACTACTAATTATTATCATAAACAAAATTACCATTAGAAACTACAACGACATTTCCTGGATTGCCAGATTCCTCTGCAGTAAAGTTAAAGGTACCTTCATATACATTATTAGCCACACTGGTGATGATTAAGTCACCGCTACCAGCTACTGAATGGTAAACTGTCCCAGTTGTGTCCTCATAAGTACCTGTATAAGTACCGGCAAGACCTTCAATAGGATAGGTTCCAGCGGTCACGCCTAGTGGAAATGACAGGTTTATTTGCTCGTTTAAACTATTACTAAACGTGATACCTATCTGATTGTTAATTTCAATTGACGCAAAGAAATCTGCAACAAAAGCAGTACCATCTATGTCTGCTTCACATTCATCAGTCGATGTGGTTACTATGTACATAATGTTTTGAAAAACACCATTAGTGATAATTACATCTGGATCTACTCCTGCAATGTCAGACATCACACCAGTAAATGTTCCTGAAACTGTTTCATTAACAGTATCAAAACTAGTGATGGTAACTGTTCCACTTGCTGGCACATACAAACTATTTACACCAGATGAGTACGCAATTATTGCACCTGTATTTGTATTATTTGCGTCTACATTGAATGTTCCTACTGCTGGATTAAACACTTGAACCGCTAATGTAGGGTCACCATTAGTTCCTACTGTTACTCCATCTTCAGTTAACACGGCTTGTACAGTGCTAGTAAAATCATTAAAAACGCCATCTATGTCTGCTGTGAATAAAGCGTTTAAATTACCATTTCCTCCATTATTAGGGTTTAATCCTGGATCTATAGGTTCAATATCTGTGGTACAAGAAGCAATACTAAAAGCTATCAATAAAAGGCCAATTATTTTTTTCATTCTATTATTTTTTTGCAATATAAAAGTAATAAGCATAAAGATGATGCTCAATTTAAATAATTATTTAATTTATAATGGTCTATAAATCATTTCTTTTTGATTTAAAGTCATTTCCTGTCTACCGCGTTACAATGAATTATTAACTTCAATGAAGTAAGAAAATCAGTTTATTCTAGGAAAAGAAACTTTACATGCTTTATAAATAGGAGACTGTTTCAATTCTCTTATTATGTTCATTTTTGTATTCCATCATTGCAAATCCAGGATGGATACAATAACTACCCGTTTCTCCTGCTTTATTCATGGCGATATAAGCTACTTGAAAGTTAGTGTGGTTGGGGTTTTTTGCAACTATTCTTTTAACAGCTGCTTCACAAGCTTCTTGTGGTGATTTTCCCTGTCTCATGAGTTCTACTATAAGAAAGCTACCTACAGTTTTCATAATTTCCTCGCCCATTCCGGTTGCTGCTGCACCACCTATTTCATTATCTATAAAAAGTCCAGAGCCTATGATAGGAGAGTCTCCTATACGACCTTTCATTTTATAAGATAATCCTGAGGTTGTGCAGGCTCCAGCTATATCACCGTTTTTATCCATGCATAATACTCCTATGGTATCATGATTTTCTATGTTTATAATGGGTTTGTATTCACTGGTTTTCAGCCATTCTTGGTAGGATTTTTTGGAACTTTCTGTTAGTAAATCTTCCCTTTGAAAACCGTGTTTGTAAGCGAGCTCTTCAGCGCCTGTAGCGGCTAGCATGACATGAGGAGTCTTTTCCATAACTACTCTGGCAAGGGCAGCTACATTGGTTATGTTTTCTACACAAACTACCGCTCCACAATCACCATTAGAGTCCATGACACAAGCATCTAGGGTTACATTTCCTTCCCGGTCTGGTGCACCACCTTTGCCTACAGTAGTATTTTTAATATTCTCTTCTTCAACGGCACAAGCTTTAATGGCTGCATCTAGTGCATTCATACCAGAGTCTAGCGCTTTTCCAGCTGTTTCATTTGCTTTTGTAAATCCCCAGGTACAAATTGCGATGGGTTTATTCTTATTATTTTTCACAGATATTTCTTTTACTTGTTCCTGGTCTGGATGAGACGCACCACTGTTACAACTTATCCCAGTCGCTGCAGCGGCTATTCCAGCTCCTGTATATGATGCATTTTTAATAAAAGACCTTCTATTCATATTTTAAGTAGTTAACTATTATAAAGTTTAATAAGTAACATTCTGTTTGTCTAGAACCTGCTTTGTCCTAAAAGCATAGAAAAGTAAATAACCAAAACACAATACTGCGATCCAGTACGAGGATTGAATACTGAAAACATCGGCTAGTTTACCTTGCAGCGGTGGAATGATAGCGCCACCTAAAATCATCATCACTAAAAAGGCAGATCCTTGTGAAGTATATTTGCCCAGTCCAGCAATACTAAGGGTAAAGATACATGGCCACATAATAGAGCAAAATAAACCGCCAGATAAAAAGGCAAATAACGCCACGTTACCTGAGGAGAATAAGCCTATGAGCATGGCTATTACTCCTAGTAGGCTAAATATCTTAAGAGTTTTTACTGGGTTATCTTTTGCAAAGAAAAAACCGCCTATTTGAACAGCGACACAAACGGCAAAAAATAGAACTTCATTACTAGAAAAAGTTTTTCCACCTATATAGTTTACTAAAACAATAATTGCCAACGCTACATAAGGAACTATAATAAGCAGCCATTTTTTCAATCCTTTACTTGGGTTAAAAACAGTTATCGCACCTACCCAGCGGCCTATCATAAGTCCACCCCAGTATAGTGATATAAAAGGTCCTAGCTGTGCATCGTTTAGGGTAGGTAGTCCTAAGGCATTTATGTTAGTTCCATCCACGGCTTTTTTTAGCAACTCACCTAAGTTACTTCCCACAGTCACTTCTACTCCTACGTAAGTAAAGATAGCTAGCATGCCTAGCACAAGTTGAGGATATTTCATGGCGCCCCAACCTTCTGTCTTTTTAGAAGAACTTGAAAGAGCAAATAATAAACAAGCAACGACACCTAAAAGAGCTACTATTAATAATCCTAGCCTTTTGTTTTCCAGCTCTTCAGTTACTATGACGTCACCCATATAAGTGCTGAAAATGTATCCAAAACAGCCTACAACGATTGCCGTAAGAGCAATCAATACATTTCTTGCTTTATTTGCTGGTTCAAATACGGTCTCTGATTTTAATGATGGTAACTTTTTAGAAAAATAGAACAGTGCTGCTGCGGCAAGAAATAAAACACCTACGCATAAATACAGCATTTGAACGGTGATTAAAGTGATCTCATTAGTGTTAATTTTATAAGCTAATTCTTCTGTAGTCCAGCTTGCTGCTCCAAAAATCACAAAACTGACTACTATAGGACCTATAGTAGTTCCAAAGGAGTTGATGCCGCCAGCGAGATTTAATCTATGTGAACCTGTTTTAGGATCACCTAGTGCAATAGCAAAAGGATTTGCTACGGTTTGCTGTAATGAGAAACCTAAGCCCACTATAAATAGAGCTACTAAAACTAAATAGAAAATACTGGTTTGACCTTGTTCAGCTCCAGCTGTGGCAGGATACATTACAAATGCCCCTATAGCAGACAGCAATAACCCGTATATAATCCCATTTTTATAACCCCAATTATTAAGAATTTCCTTTTTTAAAGAACTCGATAAAACAAATAAAAATAGGGCGCCTATATAATAAGCTCCATAAAAAGCAAAGTCCACTAATTGAGATTGGAACTGGTCTATATTAAAATAGGTTTTGCAAAACGGAATAAAAACACCATTTGAAGCGGCTATAAAACCCCAGAAAAAAAATACTGTTACTAAAGTAGCCAGTGCTGATTTGTTATTTTGTTGTGACATAGTTGGTTTTTATGTTATGACTCTTATAATTCTAGATTTGTAAATATAGGTTTAGTTGATCGTAATTTCGTCCACAAAAATCCATGCAGTCCCATCAAATGGATATCCTAAATGCCAATCGGGAAGTTTCCCATACGTGGTAGCTTTCATACGTACATAGCGCACGCGTTTATTTTTAGGAATAGAGGTCACGCTGTGAATGGCAGCAACTTCTTCCTTACCGGTGTCAGGTAGCGACTTCACAAACTGATCCATCACTTTTTTGTTTTCATCCAGATATTCAAAAGTGACGGTCTTAGGCCAGAAAATCCAACTGCGCTGATCTTTTAAAAAGTTAACTCTTACCTCATTCAATGTTCTAGATTTTCCTAAATCTATTAATGCATCTAAGTCTTGATCTTGAGTTCCCTGCCATGCACCAGATCTAAAATCTTTTGTTCCTTGCATGCCATTAATGAGTGCATCGTTCCCACCAGCGCTATATTCATTTGCGTAGCTATGATTTAAGGTGATTTTTAAATCCTTATCGTATTTAAAAAACTGCGTAGTAACCGCTGGACTTTTTTCATTACCTTTTTTTGCAATAACCGTAAGATCACCAGCATTGTGTATGGTAATGGGTTTAGTATAATTCTGCCATGTAGAGTCATCTAGTACATACATAATTTCAGCAGATGGATCTAGCGTTTTAAGGCTTACAACCGTACTATCTGTAAACGCAATAGCACCTTTTTCAATAAATGGTGGCGTGACAATTTGATGATCTTTAATCTCAGAAACAGGTCTAGCCTCTTTTTCTATTGCCCATGATGTAGGTGATTCACTCATGTGAAATACTAGTGTTCCACCATTTTTAATCATGTCATGAGTGATGTAAGAGTAGGGATGTGGTTGTAATTCTGCTTCCGCCAAAGCGTAATCCACACCAGCAACATAAATCCCTTCACCTTCTTTAATAACCGTAAATGTATTCCCGTTTTCTAGGTTGATCGTGGCTTTATCAAATAGTGGTGCTCCTATAGTGTACTTATTGCTAGCTGGTGTCACCGAGTAAAAACCTAAACTACTCAATACATACCATGCGCTCATCTGTCCACAGTCTTCATTTCCAGAAATGCCATCAGGTTCATTAGTGTACAACGTAGTAAGAATCTCGTGTACTTTTTCCTGAGTTTTATGTGGTTTACCTATGTAGTTATATAGATATGCCATGTGATGTGATGGCTCATTTCCATGTGCATACTGACCTATCAGTCCTGTGATATCAGCCTGATGACGTCCACTAGTTTCCATAGGTGCTGTAAATAGTTCATCTAAATGTTCCTCATAACGTTGCTCGCTACCCATTAAGTTGATGTGTCCAGAAATATCTTGTGGTGCATATAAACTGTACTGCCACGCATTTGCCTCAGTATAATTAAAATTCACTTCTTCTGGTCTAAAAGGTGCAAACCAAGTGTTGCGCTGGCGGCCTTGGAAAAAGTTAGTCGCTGGATTAAATAGGTTTTTATAATTCTGTGCGCGCTGGGTGAATAGTTTGTAATCATCTGTTTTTCCTAGATCTTTTGCGACTTGAGCGAGTGACCAGTCATCGTAGGCATATTCTAGTGTTTTAGAAACGCTTTCACTTTCTAGTTCTACAGGAATGTAACCTAGCTTTTTATAAGAGTCTAATCCTAGTTCATCTTGCATCGTGCTGTGGCGCATCGCTTTATAAGCTTTAGTGATGTCATAATCACGTATACCTTTCATATAAGCATCTGCTATGATAGGAATGCCGTGATAACCTATCATGCAACCGGTATAATTTGCGCTTAAATCCCAAATAGGAATTATGCCACCTTCATCATATTTTGCTAGCATGGTGTTTACAAAATCATTCGTTCGTTTTTCATCAATTATGGTATACAATGGATGCGCGGCGCGATAGGTATCCCACATAGAAAAAACCGTGTAGTAGTCAAATGCTTTAGTTTCATGAATTCCTAAATCCATTCCTCTGTAGCGACCATCAACATCTTGATATAGATGAGGCGCCAGCATGGTATGGTATAATGAGGTGTAGAAATTCGTAAGGTGATCACTGTCATCATCTTGAACTATAATTTTAGATAGTTCTTTTTCCCACGTGCTTTCGGCTAGTTGTTGAATCTCATCAAAGCTTTTATCACCTATTTCAGTTTCTAGATTACGCTTAGCACCAGCTTCATCTACTGGGCTTATTGCTATTTTAATGGTGATGGGTTCGTTGTTTGGGTTGTTAAACTCTAGTGCCATCACTGTAGGCGTAACCTCATATGTAGCATTCCAATCCTTAATGGGATGTGATGTTTTGATATAGAAATAGAGCATTTGTTTTGTTGCCCACGCACTAGAAAAACGTTTTCCTTGAATTTCTGTGTTTGATAGAAATTGAATATCGTGTTCTAGCAATTTGTCACGATGTAGTAAATCTAAAATGACGTATTGGTTTTCGCTTTCGCGAAAGCGATATTCATGAACACCAGCACGCTCAGTCACAGTTAATCTTACATCAATATCTGTGTCATCTAGATGGACTTCATAATATCCTGGACTTGCGTTTTCGTTATCATGAGAAAATTTTGAAGAGTAACCTTCTTTTCCATCTGCGCCATTATTATAAACTTCTTTAGTGGTAGGCATGAGTAAAATATCACCATAATCACTCACACCAGTGCCGCTTAAATGCGTGTGTGAAAAGCCATAAATCACATCATCACTATAATGATAACCACTACATCCATCCCAACCATCCAGCCTAGTATCTGGTGATAATTGCATCATCCCAAAAGGCATGGTCGCACCTGGAAAGGTATGACCATGTCCGCCAGTTCCTATAAACGGATTTACATAAGCGGTTAACGGTAAGTTAGAGATAAGGGCTGATTCCTCTGGTTTTAGGTTTTCTTTACAGCTGTTTAGAGAGATAGATCCAATCACGATAGTGACTAAGTATAATATATTTTTCATAAGGACTTTACAAGCAATCTTTAAATATAGTAAAAGCAATGATTTTGTTAAGTACGCTTTTGCGAAAGCGTGTTAAATCAGGCTTATAATCCATTCTTGAACTTTATCTTTGTAACATGACACCACTTACAGAACAAGAACTGCATCAACTCGCTATGAATATAGTAGGTAAAGAAATGGAAGAGCTAGGTTTTGAGTTTTTATCTATAAATTCTAAGCCTAAAAAAGATCCGCAATTTGTAGCGCTTAAGGATAAGTATTTACATTTTGTGGTGGTGAGAGCTGTTCAGTATCCAGCAAATCCTGTGGAGTATGATGTTGTTTTTATGAATAAAATGCGAGAGCATGCCAGTAAGTATAAAGCTCGTGCTTATTATGCCGGTGTAGGGCTGGCAAATTCCCGTAACTTTGAAATACCCGTGCACCACGATGAAGACTACACCGTGAATTTTGCCGGATTAATAGAAATCAAATGAAAAAAATAGTAGCAGCTGCAGCTTTCTTATTAATCATCTCATGCGGTGAGAAACACGACCTTAAAACGACTCAAACATTTGTAGGGAATGCTATAGGAACTACTTATGGTATAAAATTTTTTCATAATAAGAAGCTAGACATTAAACCAGATGTAGAGGCTATTATCGATATGTTTAACCAGAGTATGTCCACCTGGGTTCCTGATTCTAGAATCAATCAAATCAATGCTGGTGATAGCACCATTGTAGTAGGAGAAGCATTTAAAGAAGTTTTTGATTTTGCCAAACAAGTACACACAGATACGGATGGCTATTTTGATCCTACCGTTGGGAATCTGGTAAATGCTTATGGTTTTGGCGCTGATGGTAGTCAAGAAAAAGCACCTAGTTCACAACAAATAGATAGTTTGCTACAATACATAGGTTTTGATAAAATGAGCATCACTACAGTAGCTGATGGATATCAAGTGCAAAGTACCACAAAAGGAATGTACCTAGAATTTAACGCTATAGGTAAAGGAACTCTAGTAGATTATATCGCTAGAATGTTGAATGAAAAAGGAGTTGAAAACTACTTAGTTGAAGTAGGTGGTGAGGTAATTGCAAAAGGTCATAACCTAGAAAAAGATACCGACTGGCTAGTAGGTGTTAATGCGCCTAAGAAAAGTAAAACAGGTGAAAAAATGGTGCTTATAGCACTTAACTTAAAAGATAAAGCGATGGCTGGTAGTGGGAACTACCGCAAGTTTAAACTGGATGAAGAAAGTGGTCAGGAATATGTACATACGGTAAATCCGTTAACGGGTCAGGCAGTTCCTAGTAATGTCGTGGCTGTAAATGTCATTGCAGAAAATTGTACCCTAGCAGATGGCTATGCGACTGCTTTTATGGCTATGCCATTAGAGAAATCTAAACAGTTACTACCGCAATTAGATCACATAGAAGTTTTAATCATGTACCTGGATGAATACGGTATGTTGCGTTTTGAAAAATCGGCAGGATTTGATGCTTATGTGAAGAAGTAGTTTGTGAGGTTTAAGGTTGAAAGTTCAAGGTTCAATGAGTTAAACTATAGGCTTCCTAATTACTCACCACTCAAGACTTTTCGTTGATAATACTATCCAGCCTTAGTCGAGATGCGGTTTACGCACCACAGGAATTAATTCTCCAGCAGCTAGTCTATAGCGGTCTAGCTCTTCGGGACTTAATTGAGCAGTGTAATCTACTGCTAGAACTTGAAAACCTATGGATTTTAGTCTATCAAAGTAATCCATTCCATAAACTCTTACGTGGTCATATTGCCCAAATATTTTGGCTCGTTCCACTTTATCAGTAATACTATCGTCTTCAAAGGTCACTTCACGATCATTCTCTAGAGGAATTTGAAGAACCGCTGTTCCACCTGGTTTCAGTACACGGTAGAGTTCTTTCATGGCTGTATGATCATCAGGAATGTGCTCGAGGACATGATTGCACAAAATCATATCGTAACTGTTATCCTCAAACGGCAGGTTGCAAATATCTGCCTTCACATCTGCCAGCGGTGATAGTAGGTCAGTAGTGGTGTAGTTGATAATATCGCTGTTGCGAAAACGTTTATAAAAACACTGTTCTGGCGCCACATGCAGTAGTGATTGTGGACGAGTAAATAGATCTGTTTCTCTAGTGAGGTACAACCAAAGCAAGCGGTGACGTTCTAGGGAAAGTGTCGAAGGTGAAAGTACATTTTCACGTACGTTTCCATAACCGTAGGGAAGAAAGCTCTTAAAGGATTTTTCATCAATAGGATCAGTATATCGATCACCACGATACCACCATGCTATAAGTGGTCGCACCCAATAACTTACTTTGATAAGTACAGGTCTTGGGATGAGGTTGAGGAAAAATTTAAAAATACGTTTCATGTAGATGGAACTGTCATTCCGCACTTGATGCGGAATCTTGTTGTACCTAATTAATTGTTTTTATTGTAGACTATTCCGGCCATCTATATTGATCTTCTTCATCACTAGAAATTCCTAGTACTTCATAGATATAGTCAAAGGTACTTAACAACCTAGGTTCTCCATCGATGATGGCAACATCATGTTCAAAGTGTGCACTAGGTTTGAGGTCTCTGGTTTTTATGGTCCAGCCGTCTGGATAGTGCTTTATGTTTTTAGTACCTAGGTTAATCATAGGTTCTATGGCTACGGTCATTCCTTCTACAAACTTTTTCCCGCGACCACGTTTACCATAATTAGGCATTTGTGGATCTTCATGCATGGTACGACCTATACCATGACCTACTAACTCTCGTACTACTCCATATCCGAAGCTTTCGCAATAATTCTGTATTGCATAACCTACATCTCCCACACGATTTCCAGTTCTAAATTGCTCAATACCTAAATATAAAGAGTTCTTAGTACGATCTAGTAATTCTTGCGTTTCTTTAGGAATTTCTCCTACGGCAAATGTATAAGCATGATCACCATAAAATCCATCTACTATCGCACCACAATCTACAGATAAGACATCGCCGTCTTTAATAGGTTCATCTTTAGGGATTCCATGAACGACCTCTTCATTAGGTGAAATTAATAAGGTGCTAGGGCAATCATAAAGTCCTTTAAATCCTGGAATGGCACCATGATCACGTATAAATTCTTCGGCCATGGTGTCTAGCTTTAAGGTAGTGACACCAGGTTTAATCTCGCCAGCGACCATAGCAAGTGTTTTACTTACCATATGCGCTGCACGACGCATAATTTCTAATTCTTCTCTTGTTTTTGTAACAATCATAGATTTTATAATAAAGTGCAAAAATAGGGATTACAAAGCGATGTCTGGTTCAAATGAAAAATGTAAATTTTTAAACTTAAACTCTCACTTTAATAAATAACTTGAGTCTAACGATTGTTGGCTCGCCTATGATTTTAGAATTCCATATTTTTGAGAGACGCTTAATTCTTGGTTAAGCTGAATAGCACTCATACATTAAGGTAGGTTTTTAATGATTTCATGAGGCATTTCAAAATGGAGTTGGTTTGTTGAAGAGTAGTTTTCGCAAAAGCGAATATAAACGGCCTCATAATATTTGAGCTCTGGATTAAACCCAATGCCACGTTGCTCCATAGATAGTTGCTGTAAGGAGATAAGCGTGGTTTCTGGATCTTTATTAAGGTCCATGTCTTTAAAATGCTCTTCTTTTTTAAAGAAACTAATGTAGCCTGCAATAGACTTACCAGAGTATAATTTTTGAGAAACATTTTCAGGAATAGGCAAGAATTGCGACATGGCTGGTACTGCCCAGAAACATATTGCTAGACCTATAAAAACGGCACTTCGAGAGCCTATTTTAAAGCGTGAAGTACTAGACTGCTTTAAAATATAAAGATGGCTTACCATCATGATCAAGTTCCAGGGAATAACGATATAGTTCCAGCCGTATTTCAAAGGGCTCAATTTCCAGATAATAATCAAGTGCATGGTTATAAGTAGTGTGGCAGCTATTTTTCTAGTAGATTTAAATAGTAACAGTAAGCCTAATAATGTTTCACATGCCGCCATGGCATAACCTATTGTAGGATTATATGAAACGGGTAAAGAATTAAAGTAAAATAGTGGAGCGATGTCTTCTATGAAACCCGTATTAAATTTATGCAAGCCACTGAATAGATAAACACCACTAAGAATAAAAATGAGAGCCGTGTAAAAAATATGCCTGTCATTTTTAAGAAAAGTAAAACAAGTAAAAATACCGTAGAACACTATCATGTAAGGTGTTACTCTATGGATATCACCTATACAAATAATGAGGTAAGAAAGTAATGATATGACATATAAGTAAGTTCCAGTTGCAGGTGGAGAGAACACAGCAAGAATTGCCGTAGTAAACATGATGACTGCAGTTACTAGAGTTAGTAACCATGGTAATTCCAGGTTGAGTAATGGAATGGTTAATAGTTCGTGGTTTTTAAAAAAGCCATGATACCCTATAATGGCAGTTAAAATCCAGCAGCAGATAAGCGTGTATTTGAGAATAGCGTTATGAATTAAGGAAGCTGTCATTACTGCAAATCTCTCATTTTAGTAAAATAATTACTTTTGGTATTATACTCACCTAAAGTAAAAAAAAATCGAGAAGTGACAACTTCTCGATTCTTTAATATCTATTTGTTTTTTAATACACTATTATAAATTGAATTGTTTTTTAACGAATAAAAACTTAAAAAGAAACGATTTATATACGGCATTTAAAATGATGAATTGGTATACCAGATTTTCTCCAACCTTTAATGATCATAAGCATGCTTATAAGGCTCACCTGTCACTATTTTTAATACATCTTTTTCTAGACTTTCTCTAGGGCGCTCTACATAACGACCTATTTCTTTACCCTTGCGGTAAAATATAAAAGTAGGTACACGTATTACATCATAACTTGAAACTAGTTCTACGGGTTTCTTTTTAGAACGATCTACGGTGATAAGTGTGAGATTTTTTTCTTTAAAACCTATTTCATCTAATAGTTTATAGAACTTAGGAGTTTCACGTTTAGAATCTCCACACCAAGTTCCCATATAAGCTCTTATTTTAACACCTTTCATTTCTTTTTTTAAGGCTTTTTTAGTTTCCTCATCAAGAGTGTAAGCCTCATAGCGAGGTTGAAACCATGTTGCAAAAGGTGCTTGCTGGAACGCCTCTTTAGTCTGGATTCCATAGAGATGACCGTTTAATAGTTGAGGTGGTTCAGGAGTTTGCGGTTGTACAGGAGTTTCTGGTTGCGTCTTTTGAACACTGGCCGCATCATTACTAGAGGTGGTTTTTTGAGAACCGCAAGATGCTAAAACAGCTATGGCAGCAAGTAGAATGATCTTTTTCATAATTATTTAGATTAAAGGTTTTTGAGTCATTTCTGCAGGTTGTGGAATACCTATGAGTTTTAAAATAGTAGGAGCGATATTTCCTAAGATACCATCCTTTACCTTTTTGAGCTCTTTATCAACGAGAATAATCGGTACTGGATTAGTGGTGTGTGCCGTGTTTACAGAACCATCTGCATTGAGCATGACCTCACAATTTCCATGATCTGCGATAACAATAACGGTGTAATCCTGTTCTATAGCGGCAGTAATTACATCATGTGCCGCTTGATCTACTGCTTCACATGCTTTTACTGCAGCTTCCATAGATCCGGTATGGCCTACCATATCTGGATTTGCAAAGTTGAGACATATAAAATCAGCTTTCTTTTTGTTGATTTCTGGGATGATACTGCTGGAAACACAATCGATGGACATTTCTGGTTGTAGATCATAGGTAGCTACTTTTGGCGAATTACACATAATACGTTCCTCACCCGTAAAAGGATTTTCCTGTCCACCATTAAAAAAGAAGGTGACATGTGGATATTTTTCGGTTTCGGCGATGCGTATTTGAGTTTTTCCGGCCGCTGCTATAACTTCTCCTAAAGTGTTTTTTAAATTATCTTTTTCAAAAATGACCTTGACATTTTTATAACTATTATCATATTTAGTCATCGTTACATAGTACAGGTCTAGCGCATGCGTGTTTTGCTCGTGGTGATCTTCTTGAGATAACATTTGAGTTAATTCACGTCCGCGATCTGTGCGATAGTTAAAAAAGATAACTACATCTCCATCTTCTACGGTAGCTACAGGTTCTGTACCATTTAATAGAACGATAGGCTCTATGAATTCATCTGTAACACCTTGATCATAAAAATCCTGTATGCTTTTTGAAGCGTCATGAGATGGTTGCCCCATTCCATGTACGATCACGTCATAAGCTTTTTTAACACGTTCCCATCGCTGGTCTCTATCCATGGCAAAATAGCGTCCAGTTACGGTAGCCAGTTGTGCCTTTGTTCCTGCGATGTGCTGTTCTAAATCTGCAATATGTCCTGCGCCAGATTTAGGATCTACATCGCGTCCATCTGTAAATGCGTGTATGAAAACATCTTCTACTTCTTGAGCTTCGGCGACATCTAGTAATGCTTTTAAATGGTTGATATGTGCATGTACGCCACCATCAGATACTAGTCCTAGGAAATGAACTTTTTTTGATTCCGCTTTCGCAAAAGCGAGAGCATCTACCAGTACTTGCTCATTTTTAAGGGTATCTTCTTTAATGGCTTTATTGATTTTGGCCAAATCCTGATACACAATTCTTCCAGCGCCTAGATTCATGTGTCCTACCTCGCTGTTTCCCATCTGACCTTCTGGTAATCCTACGTGTTCACCATCTGTGCGCAAGGTCGCATGTGGATAGTTATCGTATAAACTGTCTATAAAAGGTGTGTTTGCTTGTGCAATAGCACTTACCGCTGGGTCTTGCGTAATTCCCCAACCGTCTAGAATCATTAAAATCGTTTTCTTATCCAAATCTCAAATTATTAAGCCATAAAATTAAGAAAATGAGGTCTGTAAAACTGGATTTTATAATGATTTTATCCGAAACCGATTTCGGTCTTGGAGAAATAGAAGTTAGAAATAAAAGAATAGATGAGTCTTATTCTGATCTCTAATTTCGAAGTCTTGCTAAGTTATCGCTTGCGCAATCATCCAGCCACCGGTCCAGGCGTTTTGGAAATTAAAACCACCAGTAATGGCATCTATATTAAGCACTTCTCCAGCTAGATACAGGTTTTCTTGCTTGCGAGATGCAAAGGTTTTAAAATTGATTTCCTTTAAATCCACGCCGCCAGCGGTTACAAATTCTTCCTTAAAGGTGCTTTTACTATTAATCGAAAAAGTACTTGCGGTTAAAACCGTTGCTAGGTTCTGTAGCTCCTTATTAGAGCAATCTGCCCAGTTTTTATCGCTAAGCTGTATACTTTCTACTAGAAACTTCCACAATCGTTTAGGTAGGTCAAAGAGCCATTCATTACCTACTTGTTTTTTACTTGTTCTATGGGTTACTAGCGTTTCATAACATTCTTGTGTAGAGATATAATTCAACCAATTGATCACTAAGTCAAATTTATAATTTGAATGATGTAATTCTCTCGCGCCCCAAGCGCTCATTTTTAAAATAGCAGGACCTGAAAAACCCCAATGAGTGATTAATAATGGGCCTTGAGATTCTAGTTTTAGTTGCGGTATGGCTACTTGAGTTTCTAGAGCAATTCCAGCGAGTTCTGTAATTTGTTTATCTACTAGATTAAAGGTGAATAAGGAAGGTACAGCATCTATGATGTTGTGACCTAATCCACGCATCATTTCCCAGACTTTAGGGCTGCTTCCTGCTGTAATTACTAGGTTTTTACAGTGAAATTCTTCCTGTTTAGTAATGACGATCCACTCTTTATCTTTCTGAATACTAGTCACATTATGACTGGTAAGGATATCTATTTTTAGTTTTTGAGTTTGTTCTAGAAAACAATTGATAATGGTTTGAGAAGAGTTTGTGGTAGGGAACATGCGTCCATCTTCTTCTATTTTTAATTCTACGCCACGTTCCTCAAACCATGCGATGGTATCGCCAGTCATAAAACTATGAAATGGACCTAAGAGTTCCTTTTCACCACGCGGATAGTTCATTGATAACTCTTTAGGGATAAATTCGGCATGCGTGACATTACAGCGTCCACCGCCAGAAATACGTACTTTTTGTAGGACCTCTTTACCACGTTCTAGTATGGCGATTTTTGCATCAGGCAGTCGCTCAGCTAGGTTAATTGCTGTAAAGAATCCTGCGGCACCACCGCCTATGATGATGGTATGGTAGCTAGTTTTCATTCTCACGCTTTAAACTCATATAGGGATGTTTTAAATACGCTTTTGCAAAAGCGTATCCACGAGCATACTTCACCCTAAAAGTCTCAATAGCCACATGACCAAAAATTGCACAACCAGCAAGCATCATAGCAAGAGGGAACAAAGATACGGTCACATAACTAGATACAAACCAGCTCGCAAATGACCCAAAAATCATACTCACCGCACCTACAAAAGCACTCGCACTACCAGCACGTTTTGTAAATGGTTGTAAGGCCAGCGCGGTTACATTAGGGTTTTGGAATCCTATAAAAGTCATCATTAAAAATAAGGATGGATAAACGATCCAGAATATAGGATCAAAAAAGCTCACGTGAATTAGTAAGAAACAGGTCACGATTAATAAAAGGATACTCACCACATAAGTGATTTGAAAAGTTGTATAGCGTTTCAAGAAAAATCTATTAAACTGGCTACCGGCAATGAGTCCAGCGGCATTACTACCAAAGATGATCGCAAAGTAATCCTGCCCCATATTAAAGTATTCTAAAAATATAAAAGGCGCAGCAGCTACATAACCTAGTAAAGCTCCTATTACAAAACCACGTGCTGTGGAGAATAAGAAAAAAGCTTTGTCCTTATATATAGTCCAGTATTCTCTCAGTACGGGAACTGGATGTAAACTGGTGGCAAGATTAGGTCTTGAACTTTCTGGCAAAATAAAAATAACATTAGAAAGCATGAGCATGGCAAATCCTGCAAGCCCATAAAATATCATGTCCCAGTGGTAATATTTAATGATAAAACCGCCTATAGATGGCGCAATAATGGGCGCAATTCCCATGATTAACATGAGCCAGCTCAACACTTCAGCCACTTTTTCTTCATCAAATAGATCTCTTACTATTGCTTTACTCGCTACCATTCCTGCACAAGCTCCTAGAGCTGAGAAAAACCGCAAGGTCGCAAGCGAGTTCACATCCCAGGCATAAGCACTGGCTATACTGGTTACTATATAAAGAATCAATCCTGCAATTAATGGTCGTCGCCTACCATAACGATCCATTAATGGACCATAAGCCAGTTGTCCTAATCCTATCCCTATAAAATAAGTAGTAAGTGTAAAACCTATAGCGCTGGTATCTACCTTAAAATCTCCAGCAATTTGTTGAAAAGCAGGTAAATAAGCATCTATAGAAAAAGGACCTATAGCAATGAGTGTTCCTAGCACTATGATAATGCTGGTCTTTCTACCTTTGCTTATATTTTCTCGATCTACCTGTTTTACTTTCACATTGCAAAATTACTTTTTTGAAAATGCTTAAAGCACAGAATTAGGAAAGGTTTACGATTTAATAACCATGAGATATATTGTATTTTTAAGGCAAAATTGAACACTTATGAAAAAAACACTTCTTTTCCTATTAATACTAGTTACTTTGTATAGTTGTAAAAACACTACCAAAGAAGCAAAAGAAGTAAAAGAAACTCCAGTGCGATCTACTACTGAGCAAATCGCTCATAACGCTGGAATAGAAAACTGGGATGAAATCAACGAAGTAAAGTTCACATTCTCCGTAGGTAAAATGGGGCAAACCTTATATGCACGCAACTGGACTTGGAATCGCAACACAGGTGATGTAACACTCATCGCTCCACCAGATACGGTACATTACAATAGGAACAAATCTAAGGATGACAGACAGACCAGTGCAGACCGTGCTTTTGTTAACGATATCTACTGGCTCATTCCAGAGTTTAAATTCATGACAGATCAAGGTACCCAGATCATAGAAAAAACAGCTGCTATTGCGCCTATTTCTAATGACACGCTAGACATGTTTACAATCATATATAATAAAGACGGCGGCTATACACCTGGAGATGCTTATGATGTGTATTATGATAAAGATCACAATCTGCGTGAATGGGTTTACCGTCAGAAAAACGATACGGTCGTAGGAATGATGAATACCTTTGAAAAATTTGAAACTATAAACGGCATTAAGATCGCCACAGATCATCGCACACCAGACCGCATGACTCGTATACATTTAACTAACATAGAATTCAACAAATAATGGAATTCAACACTTCTATAGAAAAAGCATTACAATTAGACCGCGATGATGAATTATCTCGCTTTCGCGAAAGCTTCCATATTCCAAAACACACAGATGGAACAGACAGCATCTATTTATGTGGCAACTCGCTAGGCCTACAACCACGACAGACCAAAACTTTTCTAAACCAAGAACTAGACGACTGGGCACGACTAGGTGTAGAAGGGCATTTTCATGCCGCACATCCATGGATGCCGTATCATGAGTTTTTAACAGAAACACAGGCGCAAATCGTAGGTGCAAAACCTCACGAGGTAGTCATCATGAATACGCTTACCACAAACCTACATTTAATGATGGTGAGTTTTTACCAGCCCAAAGGTAACCGCACTAAAATTATCATCGAGGCCGATGCTTTCCCTAGTGACCGCTATGCCGTTGCGTCACAGGTGAATTTTCACGGCTATGATGATAAAGAACATATTATAGAATGGTCACCACGTAAAGGTGAGCACACACCTAGAATAGAAGATCTAGAACAATTACTTAAAGAACAAGGTGATCAGATCGCTCTTATTATGGTAGGTGCTGTAAATTATTATACGGGACAGTTTTTTGACTTGAAAAAAATTACAGCATTAGGACATAATGCTGGCGCCATGGTAGGTTTTGACTGCGCGCATGGAGCTGGTAATGTAGATTTACAATTGCACGATTCTGGAGCCGACTTTGCCGTGTGGTGTACTTATAAATACATGAATTCTGGACCAGGAAGTTTAGGAGGTTGTTTTGTACATGAACGTCATGCCAGTAATTCAGACTTACCACGATTCACAGGCTGGTGGGGACACAATAAAGACACGCGTTTTAAGATGCGTGATGACTTTGAACCTATGCACGGTGCCGAAGGCTGGCAACTATCAAATCCGCCTATACTAAGTATGGTAGCCATTAGATCTAGTTTAGATTTATTTGCGCAAGCTGGATTTGAAAACCTAAGAAAAAAATCCATCCAACTTACCAACTATCTAGAGCATTTATTAAATGAATTAGACGGCGATCGCATTTCGATTATTACACCTAGCGATCCTAAAGATCGTGGTTGTCAATTATCACTAGCCGTTAAAAATGCCGATAAGTCCTTATTTGATGCCATCACCGCAAAAGGCGTCATTGCAGACTGGCGTGAACCAGACGTGATACGTATCGCACCAGTTCCTTTATATAATAGTTTTGAGGATTGCTGGAGATTTGTGGATGTGTTGAAGAGTGAGATGTAGAAACTATGAATTATAAAAAATTAATAAATAAAATTAAGCCTACATGCATTTTTGCTTTTACTATTTGTTTGCTTTATCTCTTATATGGTATAAGTTTCAGCGGATTTGAAGTTTTAAATTCAATTTTTGTTTTGTCGATACCTCTTATAATGTTTTTCTCTTATAATTACTATTATCTAAATGGTAATAGAATATCGAAAGGAACAATTTTAATTTTATTCTTATTTTCTCTCATAATATCAATATTCTGTATTTTGATGTTTATGAGTCTTATATTTTTATTATTAAAAAACTCTTTTGATTTATTAGAATTTGTCGCGATAGTAACAAATGTTTTCTATCTGACGATTCTAATTCTCAACTTATATATGTCTTTTAATTTGTTTCAATTTTTTAGAAAATTAAAAGCTATTCAAAACAAATAGCAGATTATAAAAGTTAAGCGGAGTTTATAAAGCTAAATAAAAGAACGCCGTAGGCGACAAAACACTTCATAGCGGCAGACTTCAGTCGGCCAGCAATGAAGAAAACATTTAAGTCTAACTACTACATACTAAAACAATGAAAACAACTAACAAAAAAACAAAAATCCTCATCACTGGCGCAGGACTATGCGGTTCCTTATTGGGACTGCGACTGGCACAGCGTGGATATCATGTAGATATATTAGAGAAACGACCAGACATGCGTAAAGCCATTGTTGATGGTGGACGTTCCATAAATCTTGCTTTATCTGATCGTGGACTGGCTGGACTAAAACTAGTAGGACTAGAAGAAAAAGTACGTGAGTTGTGCATTCCTATGTATGGTAGGTTGATTCATGATGTAGAAGGAAACACTTTTGAATCAAACTATAGTGGTCGTGATGGTGAGTATATTAATTCGATTTCGCGCGAAGAACTTAACAAACTCTTACTAGACGAGGCAGATCAATACGATGACGTACAAATCGATTTTAACGATGCCGTAACTGCCGTAGATTTAAAAAACGCCTCTGTAACTTATCATGATTCTGAAACAAATACAGAGAAACAATGGAAAGCAGATGTTGTTCTAGGAACAGATGGCGCAGGATCTGTGGTGCGCAAGGCGATGATGAGCCAGCGCGATTATTTGTTTTCGCACAGTATGAACTGGTTACCACATGGTTATAAAGAATTGAACATTCCGCCTACCGCGAGTGGTGAGTGGCGCATTAAAAAGAACTTCCTACACATCTGGCCACGTGGTGGTTTTATGTTGATCGCCTTACCTAATCTAGATGGAAGTTTCACGCTCACCTTATTCATGCAATATGACGGCGATGGACCAGCGTTTAATAAGATCAACACAGACCAAGAAATATCCGATTTCTTCACGACCTACTTTAAGGATGTGATGGAACATATTCCAGATCTGGTAGAGCAATACAAAACAAATCCTGCGCCACCACTTGGGACCGTGCGTTGTTCACCATGGACTGCTTATGGCACAAGTTTGATTATGGGCGATGCCGCTCACGCCATAGTACCGTTCTATGGTCAAGGGATGAATGCCAGTTTTGAAGACGTAGTCGTATTTGACCAGATGCTTGATCAAAATGATACTTGGGCAAACGCATTCAACGCGTTCTCCAAACTCAGAAAACCCGATGCAGATGCTATTGCAGATTTGGCTTTGGATAATTTTGTAGAAATGCGAGACAGCGTGGCAAATCCTAATTTCCAGTTGAAACGTCAGATTGAGATGCGTTTGGAGTCCGCTTTCGCGAAAGCGAAATACCAATCAAAATACTCGCTAGTAACATTCCCAGCAGATGGTATCAGCTATCACGATGCTATGATAAGAGGACGCGCACAGGACAAAGCCATCCTGTGGTTACTTCAAGAAAAAGAAATCACTGTAGATGATGAAATAGAATCATTACTCACTAAAATCAATGACAAGACTGAAGAAGTGTTGTGGTTAAGAACATAGAATTATGAGCGTACTAAAAGACAAAGCAAAACCTAGAGGAAAATATCCACACATCAAGCGTGTAGGCGATTTTCTATTTGTATCAGGAACCAGCAGCCGCAGGAAAGACAACACTTTTGCAGGTGTAGAAGTGGATGAAATGGGAACGACTAACTTGGACATTAAAGCACAAACCGCAGCAGTACTAGAAAACATAGACGCAATTCTACAAACAGAAGGCGCATCACTAAAAGATGTAGTGGATGTCACGAGTTTTCTGGTAAACATGAATGATTTTGGCGGTTATAATGAAACCTATGGTCAGTTCTTTGATTATGATGGACCTACTAGAACCACCGTTGCTGTGCATCAATTACCGCATCCTCATTTATTGATTGAAATTAAGGCGATGGCTTTTTCTCCTATTAAGAATTAAGAGTTATCTATCTTGGAATTTGTGATTTAAAACATTTGGAATTTGAACCTATGAACATTAAAAACTTCATCAATAACAGCGACCACATACCACTAAGTGGTTTATGGATCGACAATTATGAACCAGCTAGCGGTAAGGTCTACGGCGATATTCCTAATTCAGGAGAAGACGACGTAGAAAAAGCCTATCAAGCAGCAAACGTTGCTTTTAAAAGTTGGTCAACGACTAGTATTGATGAACGTTCTAAAATCATGCTACGTATCGCAGACCTTATAGAGGAACATCTAGAAGAACTCGCCACAGCAGAATCTCGTGATAACGGGAAACCGCTATGGCTAGCAACGGCTGTGGATATTCCGCGTGCGGCATCAAATTTTAAGTTTTATGGAAACGCAATTACGCAATATTCTAGTGATGCTCATGAAACGGTAGGAAGAAGCACCATGAATTTCACCCTACGCAAACCTATAGGTGTTGTAGGATGCATCTCGCCATGGAATTTGCCCTTGTACTTATTCAGCTGGAAGATTGCTCCGGCGATTGCGGCTGGGAATTGTGTGGTGGCAAAACCTAGCGAAGTCACTCCAGCAACTGCTTACTTATTAGGCGACATCGTAAAAAAGGCAGGATTACCAGCTGGTGTCTTGAATATCGTACATGGTTTAGGCGGTAGTTGTGGTCAGGCTATCGTAGCGCATCCACATATTAAAGCGATTAGTTTTACTGGTGGAACGACTACTGGCGAGCATATCGCTAGAACCGCTGCGCCCATGTTTAAAAAATTATCGTTGGAATTAGGTGGCAAGAACCCTAACCTCATCTTTGCCGACTGTGATTATGATAAAATGCTTACCACAACACTACGATCATCCTTTGCAAATCAAGGTCAGATCTGTTTGTGTGGTAGTAGAATTTTTGTGGAACAATCCATTTACGAGAAATTCAAGAGTGACTTTATTACTCGTGTGCAACAACTTCAGGTAGGACATCCTTGTGAAGCTAGCAGTAAGGTAGGTGCTGTGGTAAGTGCTGCTCATAGAGATAAAATTGAGGAGTATCTCGCTTTCGCGAAAGCGAACCCAAAAGAGTACAACATCTTAACCGGCGGCAATCGTGTGACCATAACAGATTATGAAGATGGCTATTATCTAGAACCTACCGTCATAGAAGTACAATCCAACGATTGCAAATTGAACCAAGAAGAAATATTCGGACCAGTAGTAACCATCATGCCATTTAAGGACGAAGCTCATGCGCTAGAATTAGCAAATGGCACTCGATACGGATTAAGCGCCACGTTGTGGACCAACGATTTAAGCCGTACCATGCGATTGAGCAATGAGCTAGAAGCAGGAATAGTTTGGGTAAACACCTGGTTAAACCGAGATTTGCGCACACCATTTGGTGGTGTGAAAGACAGCGGTGTAGGCCGTGAAGGCGGTTTTGAAGCCTTGAATTTCTTTACCGAGCCTAAAAATATTTGCATTCAATACTAAAAATGCTTTTATTACCGGAATTCAAGTTTTAAATAAAATTACATGAAAGTACTCGTTATAGGAGCAGGAAACATGGGATTAACCTATGCCATGGGAATGAGCGACTCAATCATACTAGGTAAAAGAAAACTACAAATTTATGATACCGATCCGGATAAGATAAAACAACTTAAAGAAGAAAAAGTCTTTGAAGTGCATACTTCATTACGAGATTGTTTGCCTAAAGCAGATATGGTGTTTATAGCTGTAAAACCTTATCATAGCCCAGACCTATTTGAAGAAATGAAACCTATGGTGCGCGATCAACAACTTATCATTTCTTTAATGGCTGGTGTTACTATAGAAACGATCCAACTAGGATTAGGCGTTGGCAAGATCATAAGAACCATGCCTAATTTACCTGCGCAAGTTGGAAAAGGAGTGACCTCTTATACAGGCTCTCAAGCCGTCTCTAGAATAGAAATGCTTACAGCTAGACACTTGTTGGATACCACAGGAACCTCTATCCATGTAGAGACAGAGAATTTTATAGATGCCTCTACCGGTATTTCTGGTAGCGGTCCGGCTTATGTTTTTTACTTCATGCAGTCCATGCTAGAAGCTGCTCTTAAAATGGGCTTTTCAGATTACGACTCAAAAGTATTGGTGAGTAATACCTTTGAAGGTGCTATTGAACTATTTAACCAGTCTGACATTACACCAGAGCGATGGATCGATAAAGTAGCGTCTAAAGGAGGTACCACTCAAGCAGCCATAGATTCTATGGATGATAATAATGTAAAGCAATTGATACAGGATGCTGCTTATGCGGCTTTTGATAGAGCTGTAGAATTAGGTAAGGAATAATTCAACAACAGAGTTATAGTTTCTTTAGGGAAACTAAACTTATGGACTGCTATCACCTCAAGTTGTTGATACGAGTATTCTATTTTATTAAGAGGCTATATAATTTTAAAGTCAGCCTTAATTTAAAGTAGGCGATAAATGGTGTCTAAATAATGGGTAGTCGTAAGCCTTAGTTTTTGTTTTGCTGGATGGCTTGATCCAGACAATCTTAATTTATGTTGCTCAAAACTTCTTTAAATAAACTATAAAGCTCGTTCATTTGTGGACGGGCTTTTCTTTTTCCTATTCTTCCTGCTATATAAAATAATAACCAGATGATCATTAGTAAGGTATTAAGGAGAATAGGAATAAGGTAGCTGTTTTTTGTTATAAATATTGTGTAGCCCCATATAGAAGATCCAATAAACAATGTGCCTATAATAAAGTGAAGAAACATAAACATGGTCCAAACGGTAGGATTAGGTCCGAAAAGCCCATTTATTTTGTTACCCGAATTTTCTTCTCTTATCTCCAGATGCAGTTGAGGCGACCAGAAATGTTGCTCTGTTTTTGCAATACTCAGAAAAATATGATTTTCACTAATCGATATTTTGTGATTAAACCTATTTGATTTCGCTTTTTTAAATCTTTGTATCAATTGTGGTAGGTCATAATCCACATCTTCTGAAAAACGAGGTCTTAATGGTATCGATTCTGTTAATGACATAATTGATTTATCTTAAGCTTTAAAATTACAACTTTATAGTTTGTCTTTTAATGGTCCTCTGTAAAGGCTGTTTGGAGTTCGTTAGTCGCTTTAGTTAATAGGTTTTATGTGACAGGTTATGCATATTGAAAAATAATTTCATTTTTTTCTGCTTTAAATAACTGGTTTTATGCGTTTTGTGGTTTCATGTAAAATAATTTCATTTTTTTTGCAGAATAAATTTGGTTAGAAGAAAAAAACGTGTGTATATTTG
>P_2C_Liq_1_UnCtyDRAFT_1000208_pt1 | contig 24615 bp, 23 predicted proteins | sample Pon2CUnioCityCA_2_FD_10234 | JGI IMG/M metagenome (IMG submission 10234) | reverse complement strand
ATACGCATCGTTGAAGAATGGTGTCGTTTCGGATTAAACAACGCTGAATTAACCGATACCTGCAAGCAGATGCGCCAGGAACTCGGCCGTTGGCATAGTGCCAAACTCAGATCCGCCCGAAATACCCCTGATGACCCTGGAGTTGACCTAACGCATCCTCGCGAAGAACGACGAGAGAACGTTGAGCAGGTCTTACAAGCTAACCTCTGTCGCGTCGAAGAAGCCTTACGTGTCTTAGAAGAATACGGCAAGCTCTACCACGTCGATATGGGCAATGCTTGTAAACAGATGCGATATCAAGTTTATACCCTAGAAAGTCACTTTCTGGCCTACCAACGGCAGCAAACCTTAAAACAAGCCTCTCTCTATCTGGTGACATCTCCGAGCGATCGCCTATTTGAGATTGTCGAAGCCGCTCTGCAAGGGGGACTGACCCTGGTGCAATATCGCGATAAGGATGCCGACGACGTGACGCGCCTCAACACCGCCCAAAAACTCAAACATCTCTGTCATGACTATGGGGCCTTATTTATCCTCAACGATCGCGTCGATTTAGCCCTAGCCATTGAAGCCGATGGGGTTCATTTAGGACAACAAGATGTCCCCATCTCCTTTGCGCGTCAACTGTTGGGTTCCCAACGGATTATTGGTCGTTCCACCACTAACCCTGAAGAAATGCGCCGCGCCTTAGCCGAAGGAGCCGACTATGTGGGAGTTGGCCCCGTCTATTCCACGCCCACAAAAGAGGGAAAAGCCCCTGCTGGCTTGGAATATGTCCGCTATGCCGCTGAACGTTGTCCAGTTCCCTGGTTTGCCATTGGCGGGATTGATATGACCCGACTTCCGCAAGTATTTGAAGCAGGTGCCACGCGGGTAGCTGTGGTGCGGGCCTTGATGGAAGCCGAACAACCCACCCTTGTGACCCAGTATTTTCTCTCTCAGTTGGCTTGGGTGAATCGGATGCGTGGTCGTGAGGAGCAAGGATAGTCGGGGACGTGCATCGATTGCTGGACTATTCTCGACTGTTTGATCAGTCTCAGGCTGAGATGTTATCAGCCTTGGAGGCGCAACTTGAGCAAAAACTGCGGCAGTTAGACCATCATCCCGAGTCGCCGCTGCTGTTGTTGGCTGAACGGGATGAGATCGCCTTTTTGGCCGGGTTCTTGGCCAGTCAATTACGGGGAGTCCCCCTTGTTCTCGGGAAATCCCCAATGGCGTCGTCGAGAATGGCAACAGGTACAGGGGTTATTGACCTGTAATCTAGTTTGGGGTCAGGTTCGACTGAACATGAGTTCTAACGCCCAGACGTCTAACACCCAGACTCACCCCCCAGCCGGGACGATTCTGATTCCCACTGGGGGAACGTCGGGGAGGATTCGCTTTGCGGTTCACACCTGGGAGGGACTGACGGCTTCGGCGTTGGGGTTTCGCGACCATATTCAGGGCCAACAGATTAACTGTTACTGTACCTTGCCGTTGTTTCATGTCAGTGGCTTGATGCAGGTGGTGCGATCGCTCGTCACCCGGGGCCAGCTCGTTTTTGGTTCTTACAAGGCGTTACAGGCTGGAGTATTGCCCGCGTTTGAGCCAGAACAGTTCTGGATTTCTTTGGTTCCGACTCAGTTACAGCGACTGCTGCAAAATCCCAGGTTAATTCCCTGGTTACAACGGTTTGAGGGGATTTTACTCGGCGGTGGGCCAGCTTGGCCGGGATTACTGGAGATGGGGCGATCGCAGGGTCTGCCCTTGGCCTTAACCTATGGTATGACGGAGACGGCCTCTCAGGTGGCGACACTTCAACCTCGGGAGTTCCTCGCTGGCAATAACAGCAGTGGTCGAGTCCTCCCCCATGGTGAAATTATCATCACTGATGCCTCTGGCTGCCCGGTTAAGCCTGGAGAAATCGGACAATTAACGATTCGGGGTCAATCCTTGATGCGGGGCTATTACGGCGAGTTTGAGTGGGATAAACCGAGTCTCGGGGAACTGGTGACGGATGATTATGGCTATTTTGATGAGGCGGGTTATCTGCATATTTTGGGCCGGGGAAGCCAGATGATTATTAGCGGCGGGGAGAAAGTGTTTCCCAGTGAAGTCGAGGCGGTGTTACGAGAAAGTCCTGGGATTGAGGATGTCTGTGTGTTGGGGATGGCGGATGAGGACTGGGGTGAGGTTGTCGTAGCGCTGTATGTCCCGGCCGGGTCTGAGTCTTCTGAGGAGATTATCATGGAGGGGCGATCGCGTCTAGCGCAGCAGTTAGCGTCCTATAAACATCCGAAATGTTGGCTGGCTACAGAGCGGATTCCTCGCAACAGTCGCGGTAAACTTGAGCAGATACAGGTGCAACGTCTCGTCTCAGCGCTTCGAGCCAGCAAAGAGAGCGCCAAAGACGGCGATGATGAGTAAGGTGAGGTAGCCAAAGACGGCCAACCAGTCTAAGACAAAACTGCTGTCCACGGTTGCGAGCATGAGCTAAATTTTGGGAAATGGGCGATCAAGTTGTCCTTTGGTTATACACTTGTTGGGTCTTCTGGATCTACGGTGGGATTTGTTGCAGGGTATACAAAATTGTAGGGGCGAACGGCTCGGCTATCGCTTGCCGACCATTTTTCGCCCCGACAGCAACGGGTGTAATCTGCCATAAATGTTACTGATTACCCTAAACCCAGAAGACCCAATTTCTTTTTGGTCTTCTTCAGTTAAAGCCATACAATCCTCTTCATTCTTTATACCAATTTTCAGCAAGCCCTACCATAGATTTCTGTAGGGGCGAACGGTGTTCGCTCTCCTCGTTTTTAGATGTATAGCAAGCATTTTGAAAATAGTATCAATTAAAATTAAACAGCAACCATATGTGACCATCTATGAAGTAGAATTTTGATGATCTTGCAGCAGTTTAACAACCTTCCGTATCCCTTTAATGTTGGTTTGGCTTCTCTTCTTTTCTTTTATGCCTCCTTTGACCCCTCTTCCTGGCTTCTCTTTCTATTTTCTTAACAAATACTGCCTACAACCATAGGGCAACCCAGCCGGATTGCCCTATGGTTTGCCCCTGTGTTCCCTGATTGCTATAAGAGTGACTCACTATGACCTAATGGTGATGGTCAGAGGATTCTAAGCCAAGAGATTCCGTTGCATCCTTGAGGTTTTTCCAGAGTTCTTCAACTTCTTGAAAGGCAATATCAGGAGGGAGTTTGCCGCTGGTTTCTAAACAACTAATATAGCCGACTTTTTGGGCAAATTCCTGAAGATTAGCATCAAACAATAACGCTTCAGGATGATTCGGATCGAGGGGACCGTGATAGGGGTATTTAACTGTTAAAAAGTTTGACTGTGTCATGATAACCTTCCTTGATTCGACTAGATTTTTGCTTTAAAATGTCCTCTGTTAAGATGCAGTCTTCTAAGATGCAGTCTTCATTCCTGACGGTAATAGAAATCACTCATCAAACCCAGAACAACTTGGGTGTGGCACAGAGGTTACTCTGGGTATGGGGTTTATCTTGATAGGTCTACCGTCACATCTTAACCTTATCATAACCTTTTCACAAAAAAGGTGCTTTCTGATACCTGGAAAATGCCTGAAACTGCAATAAATCGCAATAATTTGAGGAAGAATCCCCAGGTTATACTGAATCGATTTTAGAGGCTCTGACCTAAATTTGGGTGTTCCTACGGATGTCAGGGATCGCGAAAAATTGAGGAACAATTGAGGCGATCGCCCCGTCGGCCGTGGGCAATCTAACACCCCAAATCAGTCCAAAGATCGGTTACACTAAAGAATCAGCAAAGAATCAGCGTTGAGGAAAAGTCGATGAACCATTCACTCCATCTAGCAAGCGTTCTCGGGGCAGCGATCGCAACCATGATGTCTATGACCTCCGCCGCCACAGCCCAAGTTCTTGAGTCAGAAGTAACGGTTCCTGGACTAGAGACACGACGCCTGCGAACCCTGACCCTTCCTGATGCCTTTGAACGAGCCTTCCTCGAACATAGTCGTGACTTTTTCAGCAATCGTAGCATCACCAGTCAGATCGACTCCCTCTTCTTCGCGTTCCCCGAAAATGACATCGCTGAGGACGGTCAACTCCTCAATGTCCTGCATCGTGATGTCATGTTACAGCAACTAACCAACGATCCCTTTATGCGAACTCCGGATCTACCAAATCCTTATAATACCTCCATCGATACCATGAATCGAACCGGTGGAAGTACCCCCATTCGTGGCAGTGAGTTTTTCCTAGACTAGCGATTAAAGAAAGAGACCCTCAAACTAACGGCGATCGTCTTGGCTTGCGATCGCCGTTTTGCCATCTTAATCCGGCCTCAAAGCTTATAGTGGGCGGTGCAGGAGTTGAACCCGCCTAAGGCGAATTATGAGTTCGCTGCCTAAACCGCTCGGCCAACCGCCCAAAACCCAGGGGAGTTTCCAGTCTCCTAGAGACAACCCGGATTCGATTCTAGCGCGATCGGCCAAATTTCAGCTAGGGGGTGACCAAAATTCCTCAAGGATAATCCCTGTGACCCGATCGCACGAAACTTAGGATAGAATAGTGCGGACTTAGCCTGACCCACTGTTCTGCCTCCTGTAGCGTCAATGTAGCGAAACCACTTCGCCCGACCCTGACTAACAAGACGTTAGCGAAACTCACCACCATGAAATTTAACTGGACTGTCTTCTTAACCATCACCTTACTACTCCTGATGATGGCGGCGGGGGGTCTCAGCGCGATCTGGGGATTTTCCCTAGGACGAGAGGCCCTCAAAGGAGTCACTCAGCCAGAATTTAGACCCGGAAGCAACCTCAGCAACCAACCGGACAATCAACCCAACAGTAACAACCCGCGATTTCTTGATGAAGAAGATATCTTGCAGGATGTTGAAGCTCAAATCCAAAGTTATCAGTCCGAGGACAGCGCTGACTCAGCCTAGAACAAGACATTGTCAAACCTAAATTGTCAAACTTAAGAGGTATCAGTCCAGGACAAATCTTGAAACTCGTGAGCGTTCGCAAGGCGTGCGGGACCCGCAATCGCCACCAACCCTTGATTCGAAGACCCAACCCCATTACCCGACTCTTGCGCCTGGGAGGGGTCAGCCTGTTGGCCCTAACACTGGTTCTTCTGATTCATCCCCCCCTACTGGCCCTAACCCTCGGTCTCGAAGCCCAAACCTGGCAAGATCTCCTCTTGAGCTTACTCTCAGTCTTGGGTTTGATTGCCATCAACGCCTTCTTTGTCACCGCCGAGTTTTCCATGGTGTCCGTGCGGCGATCGCGTATCAACCAACTCGTCGATGCCGGAGATCTCCCGGCCCGTAGCGTGCAGATTCTGCAACAGGATATCGATCGCCTCCTGTCGACCACCCAACTGGGGATTACCCTATCGAGTCTCGCCCTCGGTTGGATCGGTGAGCGGACCATGGCCTCTCTCGTGGCCCTGCTGCTAACAACCCTTCCCCTAGCCCCTCCCGTCGCCAGCATCGTCACCCATAGCCTCTCGATTCCCCTGGCCTTCCTGCTCGTGGCGTACCTACAAATCGTCCTGGGGGAACTTTGTCCCAAATCCTTAGCCCTTCTCTACGCCGAACAACTGGCCCAACTCCTTGGCCCTCCCAGTTTGGCGATCGCTCGCTTCTTTAACCCTTTCCTCTGGATTCTCAACCAATCCACCCGTCTCCTCTTGCGACTGGTGGGGATTCGCGACGTCGACCGCCGCTTCTATAACCGCGTCACCCCCGAAGAACTGCAACGCATCATCGCCCTCGAAGGAGAATCCACCGGCCTCGAAGCCGAAGAACGAGAACTACTGAGCAATGTCTTTGAATTTGGCGATGTCGCCGCCGAAGAAGTCATGGTTCCCCGCACCCAAATCGCCGCACTTCCGAGCGATGCAACCTTTAGCAGCTTCCTCGAAGAAGTGGCCCATTCGGGTCATTCTCGCTATCCCATCATTGGCGAATCCCTCGACGATATCCGAGGAATCGTCCATCTCAAAGAACTCGCCGAACCCCTCGCTCGCGGACAAATGTCCCTCGATACCCCCATTCAACCTTGGGTGCGTCCAGCGCGTTTCGTCCCCGAATGTACCCTCCTCGGGGAACTACTCCCGCTCTTGCAACGCTCAGCTCAACCCATGGTGATGGTCGTCGATGACTTTGGCGGAACCGCCGGGTTAATTACCATGCAGGATATCATCGCCGAAATCGTCGGCGAAAGTATCGAGACGGAACGCAAAGAAGACTTAGCCGTACAAATGATTGACGATCGCACCTTCATTGTTCAGGCTCAACTCGATCTCGAAGAAGTCAACGAACTCCTAGATTTAAACCTTCCCCTCATCGACGACTATCAAACCCTCGGTGGCTTCCTCATCTACCAGATGCAGAAGATTCCCGATATCGGCGATTGCTTCGACGTCCACGGCTTAACCTTGCAAGTTGTGGCCACCGATGGCCCACGCCTGCACCAAATTCAGATCCAACGACGAGAAACCTCCGTTCCTCTCGATACCCACCTCCCGGGGAGTTTGTCCTCGGAGTCGTTACCGGCTGAGGATCTCGATTTTACCGATGATCTCGTCCATACGTCTTCCTCAGACGAGTCCTCAGTCGAGGACACCCGAGAAGCCGACACCCTAGAATCTGACTTGGGATTAGCCGAAACCGATCCCCTTTTAGATGAAGAACCCGACAGCCTTTCAGACAACCCCGACACCGAGCGATAGGGATAGTCCCTATCGCTGTCATGGCTGCATTAGCCGAGATATCCCATCTCCTTGAGGGTATTGAGAACCTTATTCACACTCTCCTCGTGGGATTCTAAATCCGTCCGACATTCAATGGTGGGATCGGTGGGGGGTTCATAGGGATCGCTAACACCGGTGAAGTTAGCAATTTCACCACTACGGGCCTTTTTGTAGAGGCCTTTGACGTCACGATCTTCACAAACGGCTAAGGGTGCATTGACAAAGACTTCCACGAAATCGCCAATGCGAGCTTTGACTTCTTCGCGCACCGCTCGATAGGGGGAAATGGCGGAGACGAGAACAATAACACCGTTGCGAGTCAATAAATGAGAGACAAAGCCGATGCGACGGATGTTTTCATCGCGATCTTCTTTACTGAATCCCAAGCCTTTGGTGAGATTTTGTCGAACAATGTCGCCATCGAGGATTTCTAACTTACAATCGAGCGATCGCAGCTGTTCCGCGACGGCCTGACTAATCGTTGTTTTTCCGGCTCCACTCAAGCCAGTGAACCAAACCGTAACACCACGTTGTTGAATCATTCTAGGTTGTCTCTGCTACTGTTATCTTACGTATCCTACCCCAGCCACAAGACCAGGGTAGAGCCATTGAAGCCAATTCAAAATACCATGTTTAGGGAAGCCTTGCCCGGAGAGTTTGCAGATTGCTCAACCAAACTTCTACAAGCCATAGAAGCTTATAATTAGCCACGGAACGAGAAACATTAAACTCAGGGTTAAAGGCGCACCAACCCGAGCAAAATCAGTAAATTTATAGCCTCCTGGACCATAAACCATCGTATTGGTTTGATAACCAATGGGACTGAGATAACTATTCGAGGCTGCAAACGTCACTGCAAACATGGCTGCAAAGGGATTCAAGCCTAGAGTTTGGGCGACTTCAACGGCAATTGGGAGCATTAAGACCACCGCTGCATTATTAGAAATAACTTCGGTAAATGCAGAGGTTATTACAAAGAAGAAAACTAAAACCCAGTACCCTGGAAGATGTCCGCCAATTTCAACCAAATGTCCAGCAATCCAGGTGGTTGTCCCGGAGTTTCTCATGGCAATCCCTAAGGGGATTAAGCCAGCTAATAAGAAAATAATATCCCAACGAATTGCCCCATAAATTTCACCAGGCCGTAAACATTTTGTCAAAATTAAAGCAATTACACCCGCCCAAGCACTCACTAAAATTGGCATGATATTAAAGGCAGACAAACCAATCACTGCTAAACCAATAAGAATAGAAATCCAGGCTTTATCTTGGCGTAACATCTCCACATTACGCTGTTCTAAAACCAAGAGTTCGCGAGTCGTTTGTAAGCCAACAAAGCTTTGTTTTGGTCCTTGGAGAAGTAACAAGTCACCGAAGCGTAAAGGAACGCGCCCTAAAGGACCTTTAACCAGTTCTGACCCCCGACGTACGGCTAATACAGTTGCGTTATAGCGTTGTCGAAATCGAATTTCTTTCAGGGTTGTCCCAATGAGACGAGAGTTAGATAGAATTAAAACTTCGCCAATTTTTTCTTCTTCAGAACTTAAGACTGATTCTAATGATTTTTGTGTAAACTTCACATCAGCAAAGAGTTCTAATCCTCGTTCTTCACGAATTTTGAGTAAATCTTCTCGGCTACTACGAACGACTAAAATATCGCCCGCCTGTAAAATTTTATCGGCCAGCGGTTGTGCAAAGCGAACTTTATCTCGTAGCAATTCTAAGACATCTAAGTCAAATTTTCGCTGAATTTCACTATTGTTTAGGGTTTCACCCACAAGACTCGATTGAGGGGTAATTACTAATTCACTGACATAATCTCGTAAGCCATACCCTTGAGTAAACGATTCGTTATCGGTTTTGCGATCGGGTAATAGAAAAGACGCAAAGAGAGTCAAATAAAGGAGTCCAAATAAGAAGATAAAAATACCTGCCTTGGAAAACTCGAAAATCGTAAAGGTTCGATACCCCAACTGTTCTGACAGTCCGCTGGCCAAAATATTCGTTGAGGTTCCCACCAAGGTTGTCATTCCCCCTAAAATTGAAATATAGGAAAGCGGAATCAATAACTTAGAGGGAGAACGCTTTTGTTTGCGGCACCAATCCTCAACAATTGGCAGAAAAATAGCGATGACTGCTGTGTTGTTAATAAACCCAGAAATGGGTCCAACGAGAATTCCTAAGCTGAAAATTTGACGATTTGACGTTTGTCCTCCCCGACGCATTAAGAAATCACGAATAATTTGAATAACCCCGGTTTTAGCAATTCCCGAACTGAGAATAAACATGGCCATGACGGTCATCGTAGCTGAGTTACTAAATCCAGACATTCCTTCTTCGGGACTGACTAGGCCGCATAGCATCAGTAAGACGGTGACAGACAAAGCAATAATATCTGGCGGTAGGAGTTCACTGACAAAACCAATCAATGCCAACACCAAGATAACCAGAGTCAGAATAATATCCATTTAGGGGTATCTTGAAAATCTGGAGGACAGTCTCCTATTCTAGTTGAATTTCTCTGAGAATAGGGGATTCTTTTGTCTTTACACTCCTGAGTCGGCCTGTCGGGATAAATTGACGGGTTCTATGGGTCTTGTGGGACTCTAAAATTTGATAGTATGAGACTAACTAGCTCAGTTCGGGATTTAACGATGAAGCGTTTAAATGGTCGCGCCTTGGGGATTCTACGGGAAGCGCTTGAGAAGGACAATCGAGGCGATGTGGGGGAACGCGTCGTTCGTAAGTTGCTGCTTCAGAAGTTGCAAGGATTAGCAAAACAAGAGGGGACTCCCCTGAGTGAATCTCAACTGAAACGAGTCATTCACGCCGACTATCCTCCCTTCCCGGTGGCGGTGATTCAACAGGCGGCGAAGGCGAATAATCCCTCGCAATACCGAGAAGCCACAACCTACCGAGGTGCTGAAGCGGCCCTAGAAGATTGGCAAGCCGCCATCGATCGCCTACAGCTAATTCCCTCACAAACCCTGGCCGGAGAGTTAGCCCAAACCCATATAACCGCAGCCAACCGCGATTTACAACAGGCCCGGCGTAGTCTCAATAGCAATTAGGCTCCCTTCGCCTCAAACCGGTGCGTTCGGGCAGTTTTGGCCGGGTTGGTTGAGCCCAAAAACGTGATGAAGCCGGAACGCACCCTACGATTCCCTATTCCCTGTTCCGGTGTTCCGGTGTTCCGGTGTTCCCTATTCCCCCTACAACTGCCCAATCATTTTATGAGTTTGAGGAACCACCCGAACCTGCTGAATCGTGCGTTTCATCATCGTTTGCCAAGCCAAAACCTGCTCAGGATCAGGCACAACAGCATCACGAAAGGAATCCCGGCGTAGGGCTTCATTGGTGGCTCGCAGGACTCCATTCAGGGGAGTCACCGGTTGCAGATAAATGGGGGTATCGGGGCTAACTCGGGCCACCAAATGGGCCACTCGTTCGAGTTCTTGGGCTGGGGTGCGATCGCAGACAATGGTTTTGACAAACACCGACACCCCAGCCTCATGACATTGTCTCAAAAACAACTCATGTTCCTCCCACCAAGTTTCCCCACTGGTACTGGGTAACTTAATGTCCATTCCCACCAAATCCAAATAGGGGAGAATTGGCTCTAACTTATCAGGACGATGTCCCCCAGTCTCTAAATAAACGGGTAGTTGGGTTCGTCGGCGGATTTCCGGCAAAAACTCCGCCAAAAACGGAGCGTGCAACAGAGGTTCTCCCCCCGTCAAACTAAGACTGTCATGCAGCCCCGGTCGATTTTGGCGTTCAACCCAAGCGGCCAACACCTCGACGGTAATCGGATTATCATACTGGTCAAAATCCCGTAATCCCGGTGTGCGTTCAATGCGACAACGAGCCGGAGCGTGCCAGGTATAGGCGCTATCACAGTAGAGACAGCGTAAATCACAGAGGGCAAAGCGGACAAAAATTTGCCGAGTGCCGATATTTGCGCCTTCTCCCTGAATGGCGGAAAAGACTTCAACAAGTCGTGCAGTTTGCCCCTTACTCATGGCCACATCCCAATTTATCTACTCAGATCACCCTTAGATCACTCTTAGATCACGGTTGAGCTAGGTTCTATCCCTTGCCCCCTAAAGTCTGGTAGGCCTCTAAAATAATGGACTCAGTTTCTTGCCAACTTAGACATTTATCCGTAACGGAGACACCATAACGGAGATCCTTAAGGTTTTCTGGGATTTTTTGGTTCCCTTCAAACAGATTCGACTCCAACATCATGCCCACAATGGAAGAGTTACCAGCCTGGACTTGTTGAATGACATTTTGAAACACCCCAGACTGACGGCGATGNTCTTTCTGGGAGTTCCCATGACTGCAATCAACCACGAGGCGAGGGGGAAGTCCCGCCGCTTTCAATTGTCCCTCAACTTCGGCGATGGAGTCGGCATCATAATTGACGGTTCCACCTCCACCCCGGAGGATGATATGGGCGTAATCGTTGCCGCTGGTGTTGAAAACACTGACGGAACCATTTTCATCAATTCCCAAAAAACTATGGGGTTCTCGGGCGGCTTTCATGGCGTTGAGGGCAACTTCGATACTGCCATTAGTGCCATTTTTTAAGCCAACGGGCATTGAGAGTCCGCTGGCCATTTCCCGGTGGGTTTGCGATTCAATCGTGCGAGCGCCGATCGCCGACCAACTGAGGACATCGCTAATATATTGCGGCACAATGGGATCGAGAGCTTCAGTGGCAGTGGGTAGCCCGAGAGCGGCAATGTCGGCCAGGAGTTGGCGGGCCAAGAGTAATCCTTTTTGGATGTGGAAGGAGTCATCCATATCGGGGTCATTGATTAACCCTTTCCAGCCAACGGTGGTGCGGGGTTTCTCGAAATAGACGCGCATCACCAGTAGGAGTTTGTCTTGGACGCGATCGCTCAACTCCCGCAGTCGTTGCGCGTACTCGATCGCCGCGTTGACATCATGAATCGAACAGGGGCCAACGACCACAAAGCTACGGGAATCGCGGCGATCGAGAATGGCCTCAAGTTGCTGGCGAGACTCAACAATTGTCTGTTCGGCGCGATCGCTCAAGGGAACCTGGGCCTTCATCTCAACCGGCGGTTGCAGAACCTTGGCGTTGGCAATATGGGTGTTGAAGAGTTGTTGCGGCATGGTTTGCGGCATGGTTTGCGGCATAGTGAGCAGTCTAGGTCGGGAGCGGTGGCGCTGAGGTTGAAGCCTGAGTGTTCATTTTAAACCAGTTCTCGGACGAAGGATATCTCGAAATTCTTACAAACCCCGATTTCTTGGCCGTTTCGGATTGCTGAGATGGCTCTCAGGATGGAGTTTGAGCGATCGCCGCCTGAGAGCGTTTCATTAACTCAATTACCGTCAGGAACTCATAACCTTGCTGTTGCAGGGTTTCAATCAGCTGCGGTAAGGCAGCAACGGTATGATGACGGGGTCCGCCGCCATCGTGCAAGAGAACGATCGCCCCGGGGTGCATCTCGGCGAGAACCTGATCGAGAATCTCCGACTGAGTGAGAAAATAATCGTAACTATCGACGGACCACATCATAATTGCCTGTTTCTGACCGGTGCTATAGGGGGTTAGAGCGTTGTCGAGATAACCGCCGGGAGGACGAAACAGTTTTGTTCGCACTCGCGTATACTCGTAAATCAGTTCGGCGGTGCGCTCAATTTCTCGGTGGGCCTCTGCTTCGCTGTTGACGGTGTAGGGATGAGACCAAGTATGATTCCCCAGAAGATGTCCCTCGGCGACGATTCGTTGTAAGACCTCGGGATAGCTAGAGATGACTTGGCCGAGAACAAAAAAGGTGGCTGGGATATCGTAGTCTTGTAAGATCTCCAGGATTTGCACGGTATCGGGCGACGGACCATCGTCGAAGGTTAAGGCGATCGCGCGATCGCCGGGGGCCAGGGGCAGCGATCGTACAATTTGACCCTGATACGGTTCAGGGACAAATTGCTCGATATCCGGGGGAATGCGATTTTGTTCGAGTTGCAGTTTGGTATCAGCTTTCAGGCGTTCTAATCGTGCTACAGAAATCGCCGTGTGTTGTTTGACATTCTCTTCAACTGGGGCAGCTTGCAACGGCAAAAGTATTGGCCTATAGATCACAGGACGCATGGCTGATAAAGGAATTGCCCCGAAGAGCAAACACAGCCAGACGATGACAGCCTGGATGGGAAAACAATGCCGAGTTAAGATAGAGTTCCATCGAGATATGAAAGAGGTCAGCAAATTAAAAAGTGTTAGGGGGCTGATCACGGCTCTTTAGTGTCTTGTTGACGATCCAGAAAACTTCATTGTTCTTTATACTCTGAAGCCACTTCATCTTTTATAATTTAAAGTGGTGATGCAGTAGAGGTAAATGGGGTGCTTCAGTTTTTGAAATTATCGCAACGGGTGAACAGGGAATGGGTTAAACGGAATTACGGTTGGTTTCTCTTGTCTATTCCTGTTCTGGCTTTGGCGATCGCCGATGTTCTGCCCTCGACCATTACGCCCAGTTCTCAGGCGATCGCCCAAGAAGACCCCCATCTTTCGGGAAGCTCGGCTGATGGGATTTATGTCTATGGTGAATCTCCCCAGCTAGATGTGTTGGGATCTACATATTTTGTTTTAGAATCACGAGACAATCAGGTTGTGGGTGGCTTTTATCGATATCATTCTTCCTTTGATTGTTTTTACGGTCAAATGACCAATCACTCGTTGCAGGTTACGGTGATTCCTACCTATGATCAGGCCAATGATCAGGCCAATTATCCCTATGCCGTTCAACGCTCCAACACAGCGATCGCCAGCCCCAACACACTCCCCATCACGCCTGAATTTGAGGGCTTTCATCACCTTCAGCATCCTGATGAGGTCGCCAATCGAGTCCTGGACACGTGCCGCAACGAGTATGCAGAGTTGGTCTGGCAGTAATCTGTTACCTGGGCGATAAAATCATTGGGGCGAAACCATCAAGAAAGACTTGACAATATTCGCCCCAATTGTAATTAGGTTAAGCTGACCCGACTTCTTTAACTATTCACCAAATAGCGCCGTAGGAAACTTTCCAAAGATTCCATCTGAATGTCAAACACCGATTCTAGGCGATGAATCTCTTCTGACGTACAGAAAAACTCATTCGCCAACAGAATCCGTAAAGTCCCGAGCGATCGCTGTAATTCAGGATTGATAAAACCAACCGCTGAGCGAACCCCGTCCAAAACACTTAAGGGAAGATTAACCACAAAGGGGTCTTTCTGAAACACGCGACCAAAAATTTTGGGGATATCATCCCGGTTGAGAATTTCGGGGCCACCCACCGCAAAAATTTGATTTCGCGCCGCCTCTCGCTGGGTGGCTTGAATGGCAATTTCAGCTAAATCATCAGGGCTGAGAATTGACGAGCGGTTTTTGAGATCGCCGATCGCAAAATAGAGTCCCGTATCGCGAAATCGCTCCGCCAAAGGTAAGAGATTCGACGCAAACCCTGACGGACGCAGAATCGTATAGGTCAACTCACTCTTTTGTAAGGCGTTTTCCACCTCCCGTTTAGCCTTAAAGACCGGCGAATCTTGGTAGCCGCGATCGGTTCCCAACACAGAAACATAAACAAACTGTTCAACCCGATTTTCCTGACCAAAATCCATTAAATCAATGTTGGCGCGGTAATCAATGGCTTGAGCTTGACCTCCATCAGAGCCATGAGCGCTGATAATATAGCGAACATCACGACAGGCCTTGCGGATATCTCGTTCCTGGGCTAAATCACCGATAAAAATTTCGGCGCCTCGTTGTTCAAGTTCAGCATAACTCGAAGACAGTCGCACAAAGGCTCGCACAGGGAGATCGCGATCGCGCAATCGCCGTACAATCCGTTTGCCGACACTTCCGGTTGCACCAGTAACTAAATACATAAAGCAATTTCCGTTTTAAACTTAACAGGTAACCATTGAAGGGCAATCGTCACCGTGATCGATCACCTGTGGGCATTACCTATGCTTGCTATTGTATTTGCCTTGGGCGCGTCTATCGGCAGTTTCGCCAATGTGGTGATTTATCGCCTCCCGGCCGGACGTTCACTACTCCATCCGCCCTCTCGCTGTCCCCATTGCGGCCATACCCTAGGTAAAGGAGAAAATATCCCCGTTCTAGGCTGGTTGCGCCTCAAAGGACGTTGCGCTCATTGTCACGCCCCCATTTCCCCTCGCTATCCCATTGTCGAAGCGGTGACAGGATTGCTCTTTTTGGGGGTGTTTCTGCGCTATCAGGTGTCCCTAACCACCTTCGGCTATTGGCTGTTTTTAACCGGCTTATTGATTTTGGCTCTCATTGACTGGGATACGATGATTCTGCCGAACCCCCTCACCCGCTTAGGAGTCATCTCAGGCTTGCTCTATCATTGCCTACAAGGCTGGCAAGGGGACTCAGCTATAGGGGACCTCATGCAAGGGATTTTCGGGGCTGTCCTGGGCATTTGGCTGGTGGATGCAGTGCGTTTTTTGGGGTCTCTGGCCTGGGGGAAAGAGACGATGGGGGCCGGTGATGGTAAATTGTTGGCCGCTATTGGAGCCTGGTTAGGCCCCGGATTGATGGTGATTAGCGGCTTTTTAGGGGCCTTCCTCGGCGCGGTCATCGGCACAGGGGCGATCGCCCTGGGACTGTTGAGGCGATCGCAGCCCATGCCCTTTGGTCCCTTTCTCGCTCTGGGGGGAGCCATTGCAGCCATTTGGGGAGAGACGTTGCTCAACCTCTATTTAGAGATCTTTTTCCCCGCTGGAGTGCTTTAACCCTCACTGTCGTCCCGAGGACGAATCGCGCCGTTATAGATCAGCTCTAACTCCCAGGTGTCGGGATCAACAACGATCACCGTTTCTGTGGTGTAGTTTGACGCCCCAGGTGCTCGTCCGAAAAAGTTAAATTCAAGCTGGCCCCCTTCTGTAACCCGATAGGGAGACTCGGCCGAAGGACCGTGCATGGAGGGTTCAGCCCGGTACACCTGTAATCCTCCGTTGAGTCGTTCTGCGAATTGACGAGCCTGGTTCTTGGCGCGGTTAAGGTCGAGGGGGGACAGAGATAACGCCTCCAACGCGGGATCATTGATCGGCATCTGAGCTTGAGCCTGAGCCGGCTCGATAGTAACAGAGGGAGCCGTGAGGAACGTCAGCAGGATAAGCGGTAAAGCGTGTTTCATCAAAATTTCCTCAACAAATTTAGGGTTAAATCGCCTACCGATCAGAGTATCCTGGGGGAAGAGCAGAGAACCTCCAATAATTCCAGATCCCAATCTGCCACAAGAAATCGCGTTTGAGTCCCGGAATTTGATAGGATGCGATCCATGACAGAGATCCCTGACTTAACCGTGACCGGCTGAGGCCCATACTCTGGCCTCAGCCACGAGATTGCTTTTAAAAATCCCAGAACTTCATGTCTCTATTTGATTGGTTTGCCGACCGACGCAAGTTAAATTCCATCGGTCAGAAGCAGCAAGAACGAGAAATCGCCGAGGGGCTTTGGACAAAATGTGAGTCCTGTGGCGTCTTGACCTATAGCAAAGACTTAGCCGCAAACCACATGGTTTGTCCTGAATGCGGCCATCATCGTCGTATTTTTAGCGACGATCGCATTCAACACCTCATCGACCGAGAGACGTGGCAACGCCTCAATAGCCACTTACGTCCGACTGACCCCCTAGGATTTTGCGATCGCAAAGCCTACCGCGATCGCCTCAGCGATTACCAAAACAAAACCCAACTCAATGATGCCATCCAAACCGGGTTTGGAGACCTCGATGGCTTACCCGTGGCCCTCGGTGTCATGGACTTTCGCTTCATGGGAGGAAGCATGGGATCGGTGGTGGGGGAAACCCTGACCCGGTTAATCGAAGCCGGAACCGCTGCTGGCCGTCCCGTAATTATCGTCTGCGCCTCCGGGGGAGCGCGGATGCAAGAAGGGATGTTGAGCCTTATGCAGATGGCGAAAATTTCCGGGGCCTTGCAACGCCATCGCCAAGCCCAATTGCTTTATATCCCCATCTTGACTCATCCGACCACGGGTGGGGTGACGGCAAGTTTTGCCATGTTAGGTGATATTATCCTGGCCGAACCGAAAGCAACCATCGGTTTTGCCGGACGGCGGGTGATTGAGCAAACCTTACGCCAGAAACTCCCCGACGACTTTCAATCAGCCGAAGATTTGCTCAAACATGGATTTGTCGATGCCATTGTGCCACGACCCCAACTCAAAGGACTCTTGGCTCAGTTGATTCGTTTGCATCATCGCTCTCCCCAACGGGAGCATCATCGAGTTGCTCGTCCTTTGACGAATGATGTCATCGCCCTGGACGTTTCTGGGTCAAATGAGTCAACGTAGCGCTCGAAAGATGACAAATCCTTAAACCACCTGCTCTAACGTCCCCAGAGTCTGGCATGATATGTGTACTGACAAGAAATTTCACAGCTTGTCCCACATTCAAGCTTTACTGAACATCAATAACGTTTAGAGGAAAACAATGCTAAAAAGATTCTTTTGGCTGGCGATCGCCACGGTCGTCTTAGTTTGGAACCTCGGCAATAACAGCGCTATGGCGTTGGAACTAGACGCTGAAACCCGTACCGTGACCTTGAACGAACAAGGAGAGACCGTCACCTTGTCCCTCGAACAAGCCACCCGAGGAAAACGCCTATTTGGGGATATTTGCGCCCAGTGTCACCCCGTTGGCTTGACGAAGACCAACCCCAACGTCAACTTAAGTTCCGAGAGTTTAGCCCTAGCCACCCCCCGCCGGGATAATGTTGAGGCCCTGGTGGATTATATGAAAAACCCCACCACCTTTGATGGTGAGTTTGACATTTCTGAACTGCACCCGGCGACCTCGAGTGCAGACATTTTCCCTGAGATGAGAAATTTAACAGACGACGATTTGTTTAACATTGCCGGGCATATTCTGATTCAGCCCAAACTACGTGGAACCCAATGGGGCGGTGGTAAAGTTTACAACTAAGCCCCGATTTGTACCCTTGCAGGTTTGAGAGAACCGGGCGATCGGCTAGTGCGATCGCCGGTTTTTTCGATTTTGCCCTTTTTTGCCGTTTTTAGAAGAGAACAATCATGGCTTTTTATTCCAGTGCGGGAACTTGGCTCAAACGAACCCTAACCGCGATGGCTGCGATCGCCCTCGTACTACTCCAGACTACCCCCGCCCTAGCCGATGGCATTAACGCCGACGTGAAGCGTTATCTCACCCCTGATGGCCCCGCCGAAGTCAAACTCGACCCTCAAGGGAACAGCGCCCGTTATAGCGGCGAAGCCCTAACCCGAGGTCGGGATATCTTCATGGAAAACTGCGCCTACTGTCACGCCAACGGTTTAACACTCCCTCTACCGCAAGTCTCCCTAACTCTGGCCGATCTCGCCGGCGCCACCCCGCCTCGGGACAACATTAACAGTTTTGTCACCTATCTGCGCGAACCCATGACCTACGACGGCTCCGAACCGAGTTACTGGTGTCGCGAAGTCCCCGAGAGTTGGCTCGCTCGCCCCGAACTCGAAGAACTAGCCGCCTTTACCCTCAGTGCCGCCGAGAAAGTCCCGGGTTGGGGGAGCGTTCCCTCCAACCGTTAAACCCCAACTCAATCGAGATCTCAGTCTAACGAGACCGGCATTACGACCGAGTTCGAGGTGGAGTCGAACTTTCAGCCGCCGCTTCGGGATGTTTGACGTAGGGATCGTTGACATAGGAATCGTAGAGGGCCGCCCCATACTCTAAGTCAGAAGAGGTTGAAGGCTCCTCAGGTTCCTCATAGGGAATCTCGACCGTGATTTCGGCCCCATTCACCACCGATCCGAGAACCCGAATCCGGTCTTCGGCTTCTTCGAGCATTTCGGCATATTCATTGAGCAAGCCACCCTGGGTGATACCGGGACGGGCAACCAGTAATAACCCATCTGTAAAGGGTTCGAGGGCTAAGGTATCGTCACAGCGACTTAAGGCGGGGGAATCGACCACCACCAAGTCAAAGCGCGCTCGGGCCTGCATCAACAGTTGTCGTAGCTCACTCGATTCGATAATTGCCGGTACATTGCGTTGAGGGCCGGGACTCGGCACCACATAGAAATTGGGAACATCCGGCACGAGATGAGCATTTTGGTTGAGGCTGTCGTAGTGGCGTAGGGGTTCCGTTAGCCGTTGTGGGTCTAGGGCCAGTTTCAAGANATTGGCCTGAGACGGCGATCGCACATCCGCTTCAATCAAGAGAGTGCGTTTTCCTGAACGAGCCGCTGCGATCGCCAAATTATAAGCCGTCAAAGACTTACCCTCGGCCGCCGCAAAACTGGTCACCAAGACAATACGTGGCGGCGTTCCTTCGAGTCGTTGTAAATTGCTGCGGACTCGTTCGTAATACTCCAAATAGGGAGAATGAGGCGATCGCAGCAGCGGGAAGGGATTCTCCTCAAACGGATCTAAAGACTCGATGTGAGGAATCGTACCCAAGACCGTCAAATCCCGTCCTTCTAAAGCACCTTGAACCTCCTCCATCGTATAGAAACGTCCTTCGAGAGCCGATAGACCAAAAATCAACACCGCCCCAGCCGCCAAGCCAGCGCTACCGCCAATCAGCACCAACATAAAGATGTTCGCCGCCTCTTCCCGTTGTTCTTGCACCTGAGGCGCTTGAGCAATACTGAGATTACTCACCGTTTCTGCCCGGGCCGATTCCGCATCAATCAAGCGGGCCTGCAACTGATTAAACCGAGACTTATGAATCGCCACCACTTGACTGAGTCGTTCTCGTTCCAACTCTAAATTAGGCAGATTTTGGTATTCAATCCGTAACTCATTCTCAAGCCGTTGAGACCGAGCCAAGTTCTGCACCAACGTCTCGCGCTGAGTTTGTAACCCCACAAGCTGATTCGCCATCTCCTGACGAACGGGGTCGAGGCTACTTTGGGTGCGCACCCGCCGGCTGTCATAAAACGGAGTCCCAATTCCATCACCACCGATGACTTCCCGAGCGCGGTTTTCCAGCAAGCGTTCGAGTCCAGATAGCTGACGCCGCAGCTCCACAACTTGCGGGTGATCGGCCCGTAACGTTTGACTTAAAAGTGCTTGCTGACTTTCAATTTGGTGGATTTGCCCCCGCAAATTATTCACAATCGGATCCCGACTCAGAGCCGAAGAGGTATAAGCTTCATCAACAGTCAACCCCAAACGTGCTTCGAGACTCTGCATTTGGGTGGTCACTTCCTCGATTTGCCGTTCGAGTTGTTCCTGTTGATTTTGCGCACTGCGAATGTTGTTGACCAAAACACCGTCACGACCCAAAATCAGTGCCGCTCCCTCAATACGGTCAAATTGGAGGAGACGATCTTCAGCTTCTCGTAAATCAGCCTCAACTTCAGGAATGCGCTCATTGAGAGCGGCAATCAGGACATCAAGTCGTGAGGTGTTAAGCATCAGGCTTTTCTCAACCGCCAACTCCATCAGCAACTGCACCACCTCTTCAGCACGCTCTGGTGTGGAATCGGTATAGGATACTCTGTATATCTGTGGCCCATCGCTTCCCGGCGTTTTGAGTTGAGCGGATTTAACCTTTCGAGGCGGAACACCGACCTGTTGTGAGATTTGCTCAGCCACCTGGTCATCAATCAGAAATTCTTTATTTAGAGCCTGTAAGCCTTGCTCTTGAATAGTTGGTCCGGTTTCTGAGACGGTTACCGGTTCCTGATTGAGACTCATCACACCTGAGGCGTTATAACTCGGGGGAGGTGGTTCTTCTAATCCCAAGAGTCCCGATACGCCGACCGCCAGGGCAAAGACGGCAAATCCGGCGAATTTATACTTCCCGAAGGCAATGATGTACCGTTTGACGATTGAAGGGGCCACGATTGATTTACCTGGTTGAGTCCTGTTTCTAGTTTAGAGGCTAGAGACCGTTACACGCGAGTCAAGGGTTGGAGACAGGCTTAGTTTTGATTATTATCACCTCCCGGACCAAATAGATTATCGGCACTATTGGAGAGTTGATCAAAGAATAAAAGGAATCCTAAGACATCTCGAAACGGTTGGGTGAAGGTATTGAGAAAATTCCCGAGTTGGGCAACCAAGTTCCGTCCGACGACGACCACATCTCGATCTTGCAGCAGAGGATTTTCCTCCATATTACCCATGATGGCTTCTCGCACATTGTAATGTCGCGTTACCGGTTCGCCGGTTTCTTCATCAAAGCGAATTAATGCCACTCGACCTAAGCGAGCGGTATTGAGGGGAACTCCGGCCACCGCATCGGCTAAGCGACTACCGGCGGGTAAATCTTGTCGTCCGGCGGAGTTCCCGGGGCGACTGATTAAACGCACGACAATGCGTTGTTGGGAGAGACTGGTGCGGGTCATGAGTTCGGCGTCGTAATCCTCTCGGTCTTCGGGGCGAATTTCGGGGACGATAATCACGTCGCCGTCTTCGAGACCGAGTTGGGGGAGAGGCCGTCCTTCGAGGAGGGGGGTAAACAGATCGAGTTCTCGTTCGATCGCCGTCCCGTCAGGAAGCCGACGACGGACGAGGATACGTCGAAGATCGGCGGTGGTTTTGGTTCCTTGGGCGGCGACGAGGGCACCATCGACCTCGGGGGCGGGACGAGAAGAAAAGTCGTAGAAGCCGGGACGAACCACTTCACCGGTGATGGTAATGGCGATCGGTTGGGCGGCGGTGGAGACGAGGGCGGTTCGTTGCAGGATGTCGCGATCGTAGTTGGAGTCAAATTCTCGGGGTCGAGTGGGAACCCGAATCACATCTCCATCCCGTAACCGCACGTCGGGGATGGCTTGACCGAGAATGAGGGGAGTATGGAGGTCAAAGGTTTGCGTAATCTGTTCTCCGTTGGGAAACCGTCGCTCTACGGTGACTTGTCGTAAGTCAGCATCCATGGTCACGCCACCGGCGGTGAGGAGGGCTTGAACCAGGGGAGAGTTGGGGGGAATGGGGAAGAATCCGGGCCGTGCGACTTCACCGGTGACGGTGATCTGAGATTGTCGTGGCTGGGCGAGAACCACCTGCACTTCTGGATTGACAACGAATTGATTGAGGGATTCTTGGAGAAAGTTGGCGGCTTCGTCAACGGTGAGGCCTTGTAGGTTGATCGTTCCGAGGAGGGGAACGAAGATGGTTCCCTGGAAGGAGAGTTGAGCGGTGGTACTGAGGTCTTGAAAGGGGGGTTGGACGACGATGGAAATGCCGTCGCCGATGTCGAGGCGGTATTCTTCCCAGTCCACACTGTCAATGGGAACGTCGTCGGATTGAGGTCGCCGGGGATCTTGAAGAATGGCTGGGGGAAGTTGTTCGGAGGCGGGGAATTGGTCGAGGCGATCGCGTAACCAGGTCTCTAAATAGTCGATGGTTTGGCGATGTTGCGTTTCTGACTGGGTCTCGATTTGTTGCCATTGAGGCGAGAACTGCGGTTGAGGAAAGGTCGGATCTAGGATACGCGGATTGGCTTCGGGTTCGGGGCTGGTCTCGTTGTCGGGGCTGGTCTCGTTGTTGGGGGAGGTCTCGATCGCAGGAAGTGTCTGGTGTTGGGCGATCGCCTTGGCCATGGGCAGCACTTGAATGGCCAGGAGTACGGCACCTGAGACCACGGCGGTACGACAACGCCAGGAGGGTAAGGAGAAAAAGTGAAACTGGGTCATGGCGAATCTCGGGCTTCGAGAGGACATGGCGGGGCAGCAGATGCGGATACCCTGGAATACCCATGGAATAGTTCTTGACAGCGTTATTGGGGGCTTGTCTCGGCGGTGAAGCCCTGTTCGATGAGCGCTTCATGAACCTGTTGGGCAAAGGTTTTGACAAAGGGACTGGCGGCTTCGACGGAACTGAGATGTTCGATGGGAACAATCAGAGATACGGCAACCCAGGGAACGCGACGACCTTGTAAGCGAGCCATGCGATCGCGCCAAAACCAACGGACTAGACTCGGATTCCCGCCGGTTTCCCAAGCATACCACTGGGCAATGGCAAAGCTACGCTGTTCGGTTCGGCCTCGGAAGTAGCGGACGTGAACGGTTGTGTTTTGTCCTGGGGGATTGCTCGGGCTAAATTGAATCTGTTGATATTGGTCTTCGGTCCAGGTTTGTCCCTGGGCGCGTCCGAGTCCCCGTACGTCGAGCCATTCCATCTGGGGTTGGGCGGCGGTCCCGGTTTGGACACGCTGGGGACTCATGAGGATAGTGGCGCGATCGCAACGGGTACGGGACCCGCAATCGCTCGGGGCTTCGGTTGATTGATTGCTGTCCCAGGCCAGGGTTTGCATCACCCATTCGTTGGGACCAAGCCGCACGTTTTGACGGTCAACGCTGCTCCAATTATCGAGGCTTAATCCCTCTTCGCTGAGCTGTTGTAGGGAGGAAATTGGAGCTTCGGGGATGGCGTCAATGGGAGGCTTCCCTTGCAGGTATTTGGGAATTGCACCGAGGAGGAGCAAGATCACGAATAAGGCGATCGCCGCTTTGGCAAACCAGGATGAGCCGGATCTGGCTGTTGAGGGGTTAGCCGTTGAGAGAGATTTATCGACAGTCATAAAACTTGAGGTTCCTAGGCAGTCCGCAAGGGCGATCGCCCCCCTCTGTTATAGCAGGGTTCCCACCGTCTGCTTCAGACACCCTGGCTGGAGTGAAATCGCCATTTTCCTGCACAGATGTTTCCCGCACAGGCGTTTCCGGCAAAATTTCCGGCAAAATTTCCGGCAAAAAGGCTAGAGGTAACAGTACCTCTAGCCTTGCATTTCTGTGATGGGCAGAGAGAGACTCGAACTCTCACGGCCGAAGCCGCCACATTTTGAGTGTGGTGCGTCTACCAATTTCGCCATCCGCCCGTTGCGTTGGTTTTGCCACTATAGCACCTTTTGCTCGGGTTTAACAAGTCATAATAATTTTGGCTGCTGGCCCAGCGATCAATCTCCCGCGCTCGTAGAACTGGAACTGGATGGCTTAATTGTTCCGTTTGCAGTTGTTTGAGGGCGTCCCCGAGGGCATCGTCGCTGATGTCATCATAGGAGCGGGCTTGCTCTAGGAAGGCATCTAAGTTCAACTGTGGGGAGAGCGTCGGGGAACCGCCGGCCAGTTTCATTAACACTGACATGACTGTGCGAGGATTTTGGGTCGCTAACAAGGCGGCGCGATCGCAGCTAAACTCGGCACAACGCAACCATTCTAACATTTGCGCCTGTAAACTCTGGGCCACGAGGGTTCCCCAATTAGGAACTTGCCCTACGGCCAGGGTAATGAGGTTGGCTAAGGTCAAATAGACCCCATGTTCGCATTTGAGATGTCCCAACTCATGAGCAATCACAGCCTGAGTTTCCTCGGGGGTTAACAGTTCAATTAACGAGGTATGCAGCACCACAAAGGCTTGTCGTCCCCGCATGGCAAAGGTGTAGGCGTTGGGGACTGGATGTTGGCGGACATACAATTGCGGCGCTTCGACATCCAACACCTTAGCGGCCTCAATCAGTAACTGATGCAGTTCGGGGAGTTGCTGTTCGCTGACACGCACCCCTGAGGCGATATTTTCCAGATAAAAATACTGTTCTCCCAAAGCCCCCAACAAATTCCGCACCAGTAAATCGACGCCAGGAATCTGTTTTAGGGCTGTGGTGGCCTGTAAGTCTAGGGGATGACGGAACTGTTCCGACTTTAGCCCCAGCAAGAGGGTTTTGGGAAAAGACATGATGATGACCAGTAGAACAAGTGACTCTTTCTTAAGTGTACATAGTTTGGAATAGTTAATAGTTAATAGTTAATAGTTATACCATTTTTCAAAATTCATGCCATAGATAGCCGTAGGGGCGAACCCTTGTGGTCGCCCTCTCCCAGTGTTGATGTATAGCAAAC
>P_2C_Liq_1_UnCtyDRAFT_1000206_pt1 | contig 24690 bp, 24 predicted proteins | sample Pon2CUnioCityCA_2_FD_10234 | JGI IMG/M metagenome (IMG submission 10234) | reverse complement strand
TCCTCAAGGTAAGTCGAGTCGTAGAAAGAGGAAACCCCATTAGTGATGGTGGGAATCCCACGCTATATTCTTTGAATTAGCGTGGGAGGATGTCAACGCTCGCTGAGTCGGGCCGAGGGCGATCGCGTCGGAATGACGGTGTGCCGACGGCTGCCTCGAACCTGAGTCTGACGGCAATTCTGAGAAACTTGGGGGCAGTTGTCCGGGAAGGACTTAAGGGGTTGAGATAAAAGGCTTCCGCCCTAGTCCTTATGCTGTCAGGCTTAGCGGCGATTCTTCGCCAAATAGGTTTCGTGGGGATTCGGTGATGGACTTAATCTATGTCATAATAATTAACAGATTTTTAAGACTTGGCTGATTCACGTTAGCTGATAGAACCCCTTGCAAGTGCGAAGTCATGGATACTCAAGAGTCCAACGAGCGGCAACCTGAACAGGAGGCGCAAACGGAGCAAACGGAGCAAACGGAGCAACAAGCGTCTCCCCCAGAGCGCGATCGCTATGAATGCCTCGCTTGCGGCTATGTCTATGAGCCGCAACTCGGTGATGATAACGGGAATGTGCCGGCCGGAACGCCGTTTGCGGAGATTCACGATTCCTGGCGGTGTCCCGTCTGTGGTGCGCGTAAACAATCGTTTGCCAATGTTGGTCCGAAAGGCACAGCATCAGGTTTTAAGGAGAACTTTTCCTATGGTTTGGGGGTCAATACGCTGACACCCACGCAAAAGACCTTATTGATTTTTGGTGGCTTAGGGTTAGGGGTTCTGTTTATGTTGAGTCTCTATGGCCTCGGCTAAATTGTGCATGAGTACTTGTGATTATTGAAACAACTGCGACGACGATGAACGCTATGCTACACCGTTTGAAATCAATCGCGATGGTGATCGCGGTGGTCTTTTTGCTGGCCGGCTGTCAGTACACTCCCTCTTTGGAGGTTAACCCCTGGGTAGTTGAATCTCTACCAACGGAAGCAACATTTGCTGATGTGGCCTTTACGGATGATTTGTCCCGAGGCTGGTTGGTGGGGAACAAGGGAAGTCTGTTTGAAACGACGGATCAGGGCCAGACTTGGACGGCTCGTTCTCTGGATTTGGGGGGTGAGTCGGTGACCTTTGATTCGGTTAGTTTTTATGGGAATGAGGGTTGGATTGTTGGGGAACCGGCAATTTTACTTCACACGACCGATGGCGGCGATCGCTGGGAACGAGTCCCGTTAAGTGATAAGTTACCCGGAAGTCCCCGTACGATTGTGGCCACGGGTCCCCATTCAGCGGAGATGACCACCAATGTTGGCGCGATTTATCGCACCAGCAATGATGCGCAAAATTGGAAAGGATTAGTCGAAGAAGCCTTGGGAGTCTTCCGCAATATTTCCCGTTCGGCTGATGGACGTTATGTGGCGGTGTCGTCGCGCGGTAACTTCTATTCGGTCTGGGATAATGACAACCAAACCTGGCAACCGTTTAACCGTCACAGTGCTAGACGATTGCAAAATATGGGGTTCACCCCTGACGGCAATCTTTGGGTGTTAGGCCGGGGTGGGATGCTTCAGTTCGGGGATGCTGAAGATCCCGAAGCCTGGGACGAGCCTGAGTATCCTGAGTTATCGACAAGTTGGGGACTGTTGGATTTGGCCTATCAAACCCCCAATGATGTTTGGCTCGTCGGAGGAAGTGCCAACTTGCTCTATAGTAACGATGGGGGTGAAACCTGGCTCAAAGATCGTCAGGTGGAAAAAGTCCCCTCGAATTTCAACCGGGTGAAGTTTATCCAACCGGATCTCGGATTCGTTCTGGGACAACGAGGAACGTTGCTTCGCTATAACCCCAGCCAAGACCTAACATGATCCCGATGTGCAACCGTTCTCATGATTGTTGGGTGCGGTTGCTTGTAGGTGTATCGTTGTTTTTGTATCATAGATCGTAGATTTTAACACTGTCGAGAGGAGGATTTTAACAAACATGGCAGGCACAACTGGAGAACGTCCGTTTTCAGATATTATTACCAGCGTCCGCTATTGGCTGATTCATGCGGTCACCATCCCGATGCTGTTTATTGCGGGTTGGTTTTTTGTGAGTACGGGTTTGGCGTATGATGCGTTCGGAACGCCTCGTCCCGATGAGTACTACACCAAACAACGGCTGGAATTGCCGATCGTCTCGGATCGCTTTGAAGGTCGTCAGCAAATTGAACAGTTTATCAAATAACTGAGTTTCTGAGTTTTTTAACGAGAGGTTTTTAACCATGACAAATCGTTCCCCGTCTGAACCCGTTACCTATCCCATTTTTACAATTCGCTGGATTGCTGTTCATACTTTGGCAGTTCCTTCAGTGTTCTTTCTCGGTGCGATCGCCGCGATGCAGTTTATTCAACGTTAGGATCTAATCTATGCCAACTCGTCAAAAGAACCCGAACCGCCAGCCGGTTGAACTTAACCGTACATCCCTGTACTTAGGGTTACTGCTAATTTTCGTGCTGGGTGTGCTGTTTTCGAGTTACTTCTTTAACTAGATCCCACCCTCGTCTCTAGTGGTTTCATTGCTCACGTTACATCACGTTAAACAGGAGAATCTGATTATGTCTGGAGATGCAAGAATCCCCCTCTGGATCGTCGCTACGGTCGCTGGAATGGGTATTTTAGCTGTGGTAGGACTCTTTTTCTACGGAGCCTATGTCGGCGTCGGCTCGGCTATGTAAGCTCAGCTAAGGGAGGCTTGGCTTGATTCAACGTCAAGTTGACCGATTCAAGCCAAACCAGTCTTGACAAAAAGACCCTCTTATGGTAAGGGGGTCTTTTTTGTGGCGGTTTTTTGATGGCGGCCCATTTAGGGCGGCTAGTGGTGATGCTAGGGGTCGGGTTTGCTGCTCAGGGGTAGACTGGGGAGTCCGGGGGGAGAGACGCGACGGGCGATCGCCACTTTATAACTCTCTCGCTCGTAATCCATATCCACGGCGATGGCCTCAAATTGCAATTCCACCCCGCCTTGAGGGATGGTTAAGCGAATCATGGATTCGAGGAGGTCATCATCGACGGGAAAGAAGTCCGTTAGCCAACGGGGACCATCGAGAAGAAGCTGATTTTGGCGATCGTGAATCCAGAGTTTCACATACACTCGCTGCGGTGTCTGCTTGAGTCGTACCCGAATTAAGGCTGGACGACCTACGGCCAGGGTATGGGTGGGCACAATCAACTCGGGAGTGGGAACCGGCTGCTGGGGAGGCGGTGTCGCGGCCAATTTTGCCACCGAGGGCGGTGGTTCTGCGGGAGCATCATCAACCACCACCTCCGAGGCTTCCTCTAGGGAGGACTCAAACTCATCACCGAGGCTGAAGGGATTGCTGTCATTGGCCTGTTGCGCCCGGGCGTTGAGCCAGTCCGAGAGGTCATCGTTATGGGCGATATCGTTGAGGCGAGAACTGAAGCGACTCGGGGCTAAACCTCCTTCTAGGCTGGGGGCGATCGCCGACTCGGATGCTGAGGTCCGATCTATCTCCTCCTCTGAGGTGGGGCTAGACATCCCCTCAGGAGTCTCATCAGCCCCGTCAGGAGACCTGTCAGGGGAAGTGTCAGGGGCGACGGGAGCGGGACTCAGGGGTGTTTGCTCGGGAAGTTCCGGGAAGCTGGGGGGGGAACTCGGTTGCTGCAACTCGCTAAAGGGATTTTCTAGGGGTTGCGGTAAGGGTTTCCCAAAACTGGGCAGATCCAGAGATGTTTTCCCGGAGGATGACCCGAGATTCAGACGAGGCGGAAGCGCCTGTTGCAGATTGGGATTGTTGTCACGGGCCGCCGGGAGGCTGTCGGACTGTTGGGGGTTGAGGGGACGAGCATTGGGATGAGTATGGGGACGAGACTGGGGCTGCGATCGCTCAATTAGGGAGCGATCAATCTGGCCATCGGCCAACTCACTCAGGAGCATCTCTAAACCCGCTGTCACCACAAAAGACTGTTTGGCCAACACCGTCGGAACCGCATCACAGAGAACCACCTCTCCCAAAATGAGACGGCTTTGACAAGAGTCGGGAATCGTCACCGGATAGGAAAACTCAAGGGGCGCTTCTTGAGGGGGTAACAGCCGTTGTAGGGCGGCGACTACGTGCAGGCTTTGGGGTTCTCGTAGGCGAATGCGCAGGTGTAACCCGGACAATATCCCAGAGTCGCCTGAGTGACAGTCGATTCGTCCCGATAAGACTAACGGATCTCGGTCTGGGAGACGATAGTTGTCTTGGGCCAGTTGTAACTGTAAATCCAGGTCTGGGCGCTGGTCTGGGCGATCTGGCTCCCCAGTGGGGGATAGGTCGTTAGGGATGGGGGCGACGGGTGGCTCGGGAGGTTCGGGAAGCGGGGACGCTGATGGGGGAGAGTCGGGGAGATCTACCGCCGCCTCAACCCGTAGCCGAACCTGTCCTTGGGGGGGATCATCGGGGCGATCGCGTCTCAGGGCCGCCATCGAACAGGAGAGTGACCACAGGCCAGCATTCAAATCCGTGGCCGGGAGGACTAAAATTGTGCCATCTTCATCAGTTTGACGGGTGGTGCGATAAAACTGTCCCGTTCCCCCTGAGTCAGATTGGGGTTCATAACGGACACAAACCTCGGTCACGGCCTCGGTGACGGAGGTTCGGGCCACGACTCGATAGCGTCCTGGGGTGAGGCGCGTTTGCCCCTCCCGGAGAGGAAGCCAGACGCGATCGCCCTCTCGTTGAATTAGAAAGTCCCACTGTTCCATTATCTACCTCCCGCTCACAGATTCCCTCAAATCCTAACCTCGAACCCCTGACTTGAACCCCTGACACGACTGAAAACCACGTTTAAGACTTATCAACGGCCTCAGTCGTGTTTAGGGTATCTTGATTCAGAGGATTATGCCATCGTCGCCAAATCCAAGCGGCGGCTAAACACACGGTGCAGTTCCCCACCACGGTCATAGAGGCTTGAAGAGTTACCAGCCATTCTAACCGTTGGGCGTTGTCGAAAAAGTGCCAGGTACAAGCGCACATTGCCCCAACGAGGGCCGGCAGCATGGCCACAGCTAACCCTTTCCAAGCGGGATTCTTGAGACGTTCACCATAGCGCCAGACTAGCCAAATGGCGGCAATCCATTCGATGACGCTAGAGACATGAACCATCCAAGTGGGAAGAGAAAGGGCGTGCATAGGGCAAGTTGAGAGCAAGTTAAATCTTGCTTAGTTTAAAACAAAGTTAAGCCGCCTCCAAGCTGCTGTTACAACTGTTTTCATCGGTCTGTTTTAGGGGGGGTGTTTTTGATTCGCTGTTTTTGATTGGCTGTTCTCGGGAGAGTTCCTGGACTGGTGTTGATTTGGGTGGGTCTGTGCCAACGGCGGGAGAGTTTGTTGTAGGCTAAGGGAGGCAAGGCGTTGACCCTAAAGCATTCTGGAGGATCAAGCCGTCTCTACAAGTAAAAACATGGCAAGCGAACGAGCCGTTCTCTGTGGCTACTATGGTATGGGAAATATGGGGGATGAAGCCCTGTTGGCGGCCCTATTGGAGATGTTACCGAAGTCGGTGACTCCGGTGGTGTTGTCGGGGAATCCTCAGTTTACCCGCGATCGCTATGGAGTTGAGGCGATTCCCCGCAAAGCGACGTTTGAGATTTTAGCAGCTATGCGATCGGCGACGAGTTTTATTTGGGGCGGCGGGAGTTTGATGCAGGATAGTAGTAGCGCTCTTAATCCGTTCTATTATGGGGGTCTGATGGGCTTGGCTCAGCAGTTGGGCCTACGGACGATCGCCTTAGCTCAGGGTATCGGTCCCCTGTCTCGACCTTGGACTGAAGCCTTGACTCGTCGCTGTTTGCGGGGTTGTGATGTGGTGACGGTGCGCGATCGCAATTCGGCGGCTTGTCTTAATGATTGGGGGATTCCTTTCACTCTGGCCCCTGATCCGGTTTGGGCCTTGGAGTCGCGATCGCCTCGGGGACTCTGGGATCTACCGGCCCCCCGTGTGGCGGTCATTTTACGGCCCCATCCTCGGTTAACACCGGCCCGCCTCGAACGCCTGATTACGGCGATCGCGTCCTTCCAACACGCTACCCAAGCCTCGATCTTCTTGGTTCCCTTCCAGCCGAGTCAAGACCTGGACCTGGCACGGACGATTTACGCCCGATTACCCGAAAACCGTTATCTTTGGCAATCTGACGATCCTCGTGCCTTGAAGGGGCTATTTCGCGGGGTTGAGATGGCAATTTCGATGCGCCTCCATGGACTCATTGCGGCAGCGGCTGAGGGCTGTCGCTGTTGGGGACTCAGTTATGATCCCAAGGTGACGCAATTTCTACAAGAGTTCGATCTTCGGGGTTGGGAACTTGAGGATTTGCCTGAGGAGTCTACGAAGATTAGTCAGGCCTGGATTGAGTATTATGCGAATGGGGAACCGTTATCAAATACTCGTATTCAAGCCACTATTGATCGGGCAAGTTTACATCGCGAATTGTTATGTCAGGGGGTTAATAGTTAATAGTTGATAGTTAATAGTTGATTTGTTGGGGGATTTGAGTTTATGTTGGATATTCGGGCGTTGTATCGGGCGACTAATCCTAGTCGGACTTTGGATGTGTCTCAGGCGAGCGATCGCGAACTTTATATTGATTTTTCTGGGGTTCGTGGTGGTTCGACGATTGCTGAAATGCGGGATAAAATTAGCTTTTTCTCGCCGGATGAACCCACTGTGCAACTGTTTACTGGTCACTTGGGATGTGGTAAATCTACTGAGTTGTTGCGCTTGGCGAATGAACTGCGAGAACAACAGTTTCATGTTATCTATTTTGAGTCCTCTCAAGACTTGGAAATGGGCGATATTGATGTAACTGATATCTTGTTGGCGATCGCCCGTCGCATTAGTGAAAGTTTAGGAGAACTCGAACAGCTTGAACTCGATGCGCCGCAAGGCTTACAACGACTGCTGCGAGGGGCGGCCCGCATTTTGCAAACGGAGATTGATCTTGCGGCTGAATTGGATGTTCCCGGGTTAGGGACTGTGCAGGCGAGTACTGAGGGGAAAGGCAGTTTTTCGGCAGATTTGGGGATTCCTGGTTTGGGACAAGTTGAGGCGGATTCTGAGGGGTTATCACTGGTGGCGTTGGGGATTGGTAAAATTTCTGCTAAAGCCCGAAATAGTCCCGAATTGCGAGGTAAGTTACGGGAATATTTAGAGGTGCGAACGACCAATATTATTGAAGCGATTAACAGTGAGTTGATTAAACCGGCGATCGCTAAACTCAAAACTCTAGGAAAACAAGGATTGGTGGTCATTGTTGACAACTTAGATCGCGTCGAAAAAACGATTAAACCTTGGGGACGCACGCAACCGGAATATCTATTTGTTGATCGCGGTGAACAACTGCGACAACTTCAATGTCATGTGATTTATACCATGCCTTTGGCGCTACTCTATTCTAATGATCTCAATCCTCTCACCAGTCGCTTTGGCACCGATCCAAAGCTATTACCGATGGTTCCAGTTCGTCATCGAGATGGAACGGATCACTTAGAAGGAATGGAGAAAATGCGGCAGATGATTTTGACGCGAGCTTTTCCTAATCAGCAAGCATCAGAACGACATACGGGAATTTTAGACCTTTTTGAATCCCTAGATTTGTTCAATGATTTATGTCGGTTGAGTGGGGGTCATGTGCGGGAAATTTTGCGCTTTCTCAATACTTGGATTATGAAAGAACGACAGTTACCCCTATCGCGTCACGGATTAGAGGTGGTGATTCGCGAACGGCGCGATCGCATGTTATACGCCATTACCGAGGATGAATGGGCTTTATTACGACAAGTCCATGAACGTAAACAAGTCGCCGGTGATGACAGTTATGACTTGCTCATTAGCAGTATGTTCGTCTATGAATACCGCGATGAGGTCGGGTCTTGGTTTGACCTCAACCCCATCTTAGAGTCAATTGCGCGTCAAAATTCATAGCCAACTCGGAAGTGAAAGCCGTCATCTTGGATATTCTCGCCGCGATCGTCTAAATCCACGAGAGGAAAGCCATAGTCAACGCGGAAACTCAATCCAGGAGTGGGTTCCCAGATCGCGCCAAGTCCCAAGGAGGCTAAAAATTGTTGTCGGGGTTCGGGGTTAGGGTTGTCGCTATGGTTCCAGATGACGCCCATATCCACAAAGGGTAAGACTTGTAGGGTCGCTTGTCCCGACGCATCTCGCAATAGGGTAATGCGATCTTCGATCGAGAGGCGAATCCCATTATCTCCGGCCCGCACATTTTGACGATAGCCCCGTAGGGATTGACCACCGCCCATGACAAACTGTTGTGAGGGGAGGAGGGGATCAGGGGAAAATTGGGCCGCGAGACGGGCCACGAGGAGATGATCACGATGGAGTCGTTGCACTCGTTGGGCTTGGGCGGTCCAACTGAAGAATTGGCCGTCGGGGAGGTTTCCAGAGTTGTTGGTGGCGTCAAAGAGGCCGGTTCCGAACCGTAGCTGCGATCGCAAGGCCCAGGCCCCATTGACTTGACGGTGAATATAATCTTGGCCAAAGCTAATGACACGAGTTTCGCTACGTCCGGAGTCGTCGGGACCGAAGCCAAAGGGTTCAGGGCGATCGAGAAAGAAGGTTTGGCTATCTTGCCAAGAAAAGCCCAGAGATAGGGCAAATTCTTGCTCAGGGGTGCGTTGCAGGGGATGGCGATAGCGCAGTTCGTAGAGGCTGGATTCTCCCCGGATATCGAGTTGATCGAAGGGGGTTTGGGTGACTTCGTTTTGGCTGGGGGCGACTCGTAGCTGGAGGCGACCATCTCGGGAGTTGACGGGAATCTCGTAGCCGATATCGATGAAGTCTAGGCCGTCGCCATAGGTGAGGTTGTACTGGATGCTGAGGCGATCGCCGACGCCGACCAGGTTACGATGGGTGAGTCCTAAATTGAGCCGTTCGCCGCCAATGCTAGGGGGGGAATAGTTATCGCTGCTGATGCTCACCTGTAGGGGGTTGGCTTCTTGAACTCGCACCAGGAGGCGGCTTTCTCCGAGGTTCTCTCCTGAACGCAGGTTGGCTTCGACTTGGTCAAAGAGGGGATCGGCTCGCAGCAGTCGCAGTTCGTCTTCGAGGCGAGCGGTGTTGAGGGGAACTCCGGCGGCCCGTTGCAGGCGATCGCGGATGAAGGATTCATCGAGGCGATCGTTTCCTTCGATTTCAATGTCACTCAAGCGTCCTTCAATGACCTCGATGACAACGACGCCATCGACAATGTCTTGCTGGGGCAGTAGGGCGCGAGAGGTGAGATAATCCTGGTTTAGATAGAGTTGGGTGATCTCGTCGGCTAGGGTTTGTAAGTCGTCTAGGCTCAGGTCTTGTCCTTCGTAGGGCGCTGTTAATTCGGCGAGTTCTGAGGCGCTAAAGCGGCTGCTCCCACGCACGTCGATGCGTTGGATGAAGACGCGGGAAGGATTGGCGTCTTGGCTGATTTGGGGCGGTTCTTGACTATAGACGACGGTCCCCGATAGGGCCATCAGGGTCGCGGCGATCGCGCCGACTCCTTTCTGGCCCCACAATGGATAACAAACCCTTTTCACAACGAACTCTCTCCCTATCTCACGTTTTTTGTAGTCATCCATCCCCTCTCCACCGGTGGGGTAAAATACGAATCCCCTCAACCTTGCTGCAAGTTTAGGAGAACAACGGTTGCACACACTACTGCGTTTGGCACGATCAATTGATCGGATAAACAGGGCGATCGGTCGTCTAAGCGGTTGGCTCGTCCTGCTGATGGTGTTGGTGGGCGGGTTTAACGTCGTAGGACGTTATTTAGGCAATGCCCTGGGACAGAACCTCAGTTCCAATGGTCTAATTGAAGCTCAATGGTATTTGTTTAGTTTAGTGTTCTTGTTGGGTGCGGCCTATACTCTGCAAGAAAATGATCATGTTCGCATGGATGTTCTCTACAGTGGCTGGCCACCTCGCCGTAAAGCTCTGGCTGATTTTATCGCGACACTCGTGTTTTTGTTGCCGTTTTGTGGGTTTGCTCTCTGGTTTACTTGGACTCCCGTGTTGAACTCTTGGCGCATCCAGGAAGGATCTCCAGACCCGGGTGGTTTACCCCGTTATCCTATCAAAAGCTTTATTTTAGTGATGTTTATCTTGTTGATTGCTCAGGGAGTCTCTCAAGCTATTAAGAGTTGGGGGATCTATTCGGGGGCGATCGCGCCTGCATCCTCTGCGCAGAGCGTCCCCCCTGTGAATGGCCAATCTGAAGGGGAGAAAGATAATGATGCTTGACTGGCTAGGAATCCTCATGTTTGCTGGGGTGCTTGTCTTGCTGCTGCTAGGCTATCCAGTCGCCTTTACCCTGGGAGGGGTGGCGGTTCTGTTTAGTCTGATTGGTTCGGTGTTGGGGGTGTTTAATCTGGCGCTGTGGGGGACGTTGCCCTTGCAGGTGTTTAACACCATGTCCAATTACACGCTACTGGCCATTCCCTATTTTATTTTTATGGGGGCCATGTTGGAGAAGTCGGGGATTGCGGAACGACTTTTAGAAACGATTGGTATTCTCTTTGGCCGTGTTCGTGGTGGTTTGGCGTTAGCCGTGATTATTGTTGGGGCGTTGTTAGGGGCGACGACGGGGGTTGTGGCGGCGACGGTTGTGGCGATGGGGTTGATTTCGCTGCCGATTATGCTGCGCTACGGCTATAACAAGGAGTTGGCGACGGGGGTGATTGTCGCCTCGGGAACGTTGGGGCAAATTATTCCTCCGAGTGTGGTTTTGGTGGTTCTAGCGGATCAGTTGGGAATTTCGGTGGGGGATTTATTTGTCGGTGCGTTATTACCGGGGTTGTTGATGACGACGGTGTTTGCTGTTCATGTGTTGGTGATTACTCTAATTCGTCCGGAATTGGCGCCGGCGTTACCGGCTGAGGTTCGTAATTTGCGGGGACGACATTTGCTCACTCGGGTGTTTCAGGCGATGATCCCACCGTTGTTGTTAATTATTTTGGTGTTAGGGAGTATCTTTTTTGGGGTGGCTACGCCGACGGAAGCAGGCGCGTTAGGGGGGATTGGGGCGATTGTGTTGGCGATCGCCAATCAACGCTTTACTTGGAAAGGATTGCGCCAGGTGTGTGATGCGACGTTGCGAATTACGAGCATGGTGGTGTTGATTTTAATTGGTTCGACGGCGTTTAGTGTGGTGTTTCGGGGGCTGAATGGTGAAGCGGTGATGCGAACGATGTTGGCCAATTTACCGGGAGGGGAAGTCGGTTTTTTGGCGATTAGTATGCTGGTTGTCTTTTTGTTGGGCTTTTTTATTGATTTTTTTCAGATTGCGTTTATCATTGTGCCGCTGTTTGCTCCGGTGGCGCAAAGTTTTGGTTTAGATATGGTTTGGTATGGGGTAATTTTAGGGGCGAATTTACAAACGTCGTTTTTAACGCCTCCCTTTGGTTTTGCCCTGTTCTATCTACGAGGAATTGCACCGGAGTCTGTGAAGACTTCGGATATTTATCGCGGCGCAACTCAGTTTGTGTTACTGCAAGTTTTGGTGTTGATGGCGATTATTCGCTTTCCCGCTATTGTGACTTGGCTTCCCTCGTTGGCTCAGTCTAATAGGGTAATCAATTAGGGTTTATTCGGGTTTATGGGGTCATACTTTATGGTCTGAATTGAATTAAGACGTGGTTTATTGAGGGTGGGAATGGGCAACAACTTTTGGCTTGGCTGGAGTTTTGGGATAGGAAAGTTGGATTTGCCAAGGGTTTTCTTCGGTAAAGGGAGAGGGTTTATCTTGCCAAACTTCTCCTTGTTCGTAAGCTCGAATGAGCGATCGCCGCACTTCGAGAGGCGGAACGTTTGAGGGGATAGAGTAGCGCGATCGCATCCGCTCTGTATAATAATCACTATGGCGACCGAGCCTGAGAATAAAGTTAAAGACTTCAGGAATGGCTGTTTCGCCAAATTCTTCTAAGAACGTCTGATAGGCGTCAATCGCGGCATTGGCGTAGGCGTAGGCTAAGCCATTATTGAGGGTTTGACTACAGGAGACGAGACAGCGATCGCGGCGATAGTCTAAGGGAGCAAATTCCTCACCCCAAAGTTGAACCGCCCAAGGAAATTCACGAGACAGACTGCGACGATCAATTACACTGGTAAGGATGCTATTAACGGTGACCACAAAGCGAGCTTCTTCGGCTTCTGCGAGGCGACGAACGTCAAGGGCGTTACAAATAATCATGGTAGGTAGGAGTCACAGTAACAGTGTTAATGTCAAACGTTAATGTCAAACGTTAATGTCAAACGATCAAATCGATAACTGATGAACGTAACCAGAGAGATGACCCTATCTTCAATCTTATGGCAGGCGAATCAGGACTTGGCTCGGGCCTGTCTCAATCATTCATTTGTTCAGGGAATCGCGAAGGGCAATTTACCGCGTCAAACATTTAGCTATTATGTCGGGCAAGATGCCTTTTTCCTACAAGCCTTTGCCCGAGCTTATAGTGTTGCAGCCGCCAAATGCACCAACTGGGAGACGTTTCAGGTGTTTCACCGACTCACTCAAGGGGTGATTGAGGAACTGAATCTACATCGAAGTTATAGCCAAGAGTGGGATGTGGATATTACAACAGTTGAGGCCGGTTCAGCAACACGGCGGTATACGGATTTTCTGCTGGCGACGGCCTGGCAAGCCGATGTGGCAACCATTGCAGCGGCGATGTCCCCCTGTATGCGACTCTATCTGTTTCTGGGACGAGAATTAGCCAAAAATGGCATTCCTGACCATCAATATACAGATTGGATCTGTACCTATGGTAGCGATGAGTTTGAGCCGTTGGCAAGACAGCTTGAGGAGGTGGTTGACCAGGAGGGATGCGATCGCCCTCAACTCCGGCAAACCTATCGTTATGCGATGCAATGTGAACTGGACTTTTTTGAGGCAGCCTGGAGCCAATTTGTCTAGGTATTTTGTCTCACTTTTTTGTCTGAGTTCAACAATTGATACCATTTTCCTAAAATCATGCTACAGATAGTCCTTTCCATCGTTCCCACGCAGAGCGTAGGAACGATAAGACGGGGTAATTTGATGTTTTCATCAATAGCAGCGTTATTGAAAAATGGTATGACTTTATTTCACCCATCTCTGAGGTTGCGGTGTTCCGAAGTTCCCTGTTCCGCAGTGCCCTTCTGTCAAGAGGATGTTTCCAACAACCGAGAGGGAGTCAGGAGTAGGGTTACAGCCACCAGGAAGGGGGGTAAAGCGGTCAGGGCGAGGACGGGACCATAACTGCCGAAGTGGTCGAATCCGAGGGCAAAAGACACAGGTCCCGTGGCCGTACCGATGACGGCCAAGGTGGTGGCAAAGCCGGTGATACTGCCGAGGTGAGAGCGCCCGAAATAGTAGGCATAAACCCCCGACTTTAAGACTCCGTTCATGCCCTCCATTAAGCCCAATAGCCCGCCGTAGAGGAGCATTCCTTCGGCGGTGGTGACGCGCACGGCCAGGAATAAGGCACTACAGAGTAGCAGTAACATGGCCGCCATGAGAAATCGCGGTGAGATGCGGTCGAGTAATAGGCCCGTCACGAGGTTGGCGAGGGCGGTTACGACTCCGAAGGGGACAAACACCATAGCCGCGATGGATCGCTCAATCCCTGAACTGGCCATAATCGAGTAGTGGTGGAAGATTAGGCCCGTGATGAACGTGGCGACGCAGATACTCCCGGCGGTGAAGATCCAAAAGGTGAGGGTGCGCCGGGCGGCGGGGAGGGTATAGTTGACTTCGTTGAGGGGGGGTGTTTGGATGGCTTTGAGGGGGCCGTCGGGTTGTAGGCCGTAGCGTTCGGGTTGGTCGCGGTAGAGGAGCGCTCCTAGGGGGAGGATGGTTAGGGCGACGACTCCTCCTAGGCTGGCGTAGGCTAGTCGCCAGCCGATTTGATTGATTAGGCTCTCGATGATGAGGGGAAATACGCCAATTCCCAGGGCGAGGCCAATTCCGGAGATGCTGAGGGCGAAGCCTCGGCGACGGACAAACCAGAGGTTGATGACGTTGAGGCTAACCAGGGCTAAGGCCCCTTGTCCTAAACTGCGGATGGCGATAAATCCTAGGGCCAACATGATGATGTTGGCGACTAGCCCCATGTAGACACAGGCCAGGGCGAAGAGACTGGCGATGATGATGACGGCTTTGCGGGGACCGCAACGGTCGATGAAGCGTCCGACTCCGGGGAGAAAAAAGGAACCGCTGACGGTTCCGAGGAGGTAGAGAAATGAGACGAGCGATCGCGATATATCGAGATCGAGAATAATCTTGTCGAGAAACACGGATACGCCGACGGTTTGACCGGGAATGGTCATCAGCATCCCCAAGCTTCCGGCGAGGAGAATCAGCCAACCGTAGTAGATGGGAGAGGCGGCGATGAGGCGACTGTGTTGGACAGTCGGTTCGACGGGGGGTTTGGAGGGGTTCTCGGACAAAGGACTGCGAAATTCTAAGCGGCAACCATCAGGTTTGATAGTACCGTGGATTGGCGAGAGGCTTCTCGCTGGATTTTCCCTCGTTGAACGGCTAGTTGGAGACGTTGTAATGCGTCTAAGTCTGTAGGGCCATAGGCGCGGTGAGTCAGGACTTGGCAGATCAGTCCTTCTGACGCGACGCTTAAGCACCCTGTTTCAAATGCGGATTCAACTAATGTAGAAATCATGTGTGTTGACCCTTATTACACCCTTAATGGCTCTAGTATGCCACTTGAAAACAGTGGCACAGTTGATATTTATCTGGGTTGGCTGTGATGGGGATCACTGACAGGGGGGTTTTGGGCTTTGGCTGGGGCCAGGAATGGGGCCAGAAACCGGGTGTCTTGAGACACTCGGTTTCGAGTGGCGGGGTGGGGTTAGCCGTTTTTGACGATCGCCCCGAAGTCGGCTAAAACACGGGCATGGTTGCGTAATAATCCCAGGAGGTTGAGACGATTGGCTTTGACGGCCTCATCTTCGGCCATCACTAACACACTGTTCTCGCCGTCAAAGAACTCGCGCACGGTGGGCGCAATTTCGACTAAGCCTTCAATNAGTTGGCTATAGTTACGTTCCTCTTGGGCGGCTTCGGTACGTGGTAATAACCCCAGCAAAGCATCATAAAATCCCTGTTCGGCGGGGGATTCAAATAACTCGGGCTTGATGATAGTTTTGGGGTTCAAGTCCTGTGTTGATAATTCCCCTTTTTTGGCTAGGCGGGCGGAACGATTGACGATTTCATAGATGATATCTAGGGTTCCGTCTTGACGGATTTGTTGCAAAAATTCGGCGCGATCGCGGGTATCCAAAACATCCTCTAACGCCCGTTTAGCATAATCGGCGTCGTCCTCTCCTAATACCCCATTGACGAGGTCATAATCAATGCCTCGCTCATCTTGTAGGAGGGTTTGTAACCGTTGCAGGAAGAAGGTTTGGAGTTGTTGTAGTAATTCTGGTGAGGCTTGGGGATGGGCGGTTTTGAAGGTCTCCACTCCTTGCTGCAAGAATTGATTGAGATTGAGTTCTAAGTCTGCGGACCAGATAATATTGATCACCGCATTCGCGGCGCGACGGAGGGCGAAGGGATCGGAGGAACCACTGGGTAATAAGCCTAAGCCAAAAATACTGACGAGGGTATCGAGGCGATCGCTCAATCCGACAATTTGCCCGGTTAACGTCTGAGGTAAACTATCTTCTGCGCCCCGAGGTAAGTAATGCTCAAAAATTGCCCGACAAACGGCTTCATCTTCGCCACTAACACGGGCATATTTCTCACCCATGACCCCTTGCAGTTCCGGGAACTCATAGACCATTTGACTGACTAAGTCGGCTTTGCAGAGATAGCAAGCCCGCTCAATCTTAGCTTGGTCTGATTCACTTAAGGCTAGGGCTTGACTGAGTTGATTGGCGACGGCTGTGAAGCGATCGACTTTATCTTTGACGGTTCCCAAATCTTCTTGGAAGGTGATACTTTCTAACTTGGGAACGAGGGTTTCTAGGGGATGTTCACAATCGGCTTTATAGAAAAACTCTCCATCAGCAAGTCTAGCCCGAATGACTCGTTCATTTCCAGCGGCGATGAGGTCAGATTTCGCCGGATCACCGTTAGAAATGGTAATAAAATATGGGAGAAGTTCCTGGGGTTTCTCGGCGTTGAGAACCGGGAAATAACGTTGATGAGAAACCATAACCGTAGTGATGACTTCTGGGGGCAAAATGAGGAACTCATCATCAAATTTGCCCAGGACGGCGGTGGGATATTCCACCAATTGCACCACTTCGGCAAGTAAGTCTTCGGGGATATCAGCGGTTCCCCCGACTTGGGCGGCGCAGTGGTGAATCCCCTCGACGATGGTTTCGCGACGGCGCTGGGGGGTGACTTCGATCGCCGCTTGACGTAAGTTTTCTAGGTAGTCGGTGGCGTGGGGAATGGAGATAGGATCACGGTGGAGAACGCGGTGGCCGGCGGAGTGGCGATCGCTGGTGACGACATCGGAACCACTGGTAATGGTCAGGGGCAACACCGTATCATCGAGTAAGGCCACCAGCCAACGAATGGGACGGGGAAACCGCACGTCGCCATCGCCCCAACGCATAAACCGTTTTCCTTCGAGTTTGAAGATCCATTGGGGGATCAGTTCTGTGAGAATATCCGCTGTGGGCCGGCCAGAAATCTGTTTGCGGACAAAGACAAATTCTCCTTTCTCTGTCTCCCGGATTTCTAGGTCTTCTAAGGATACCTCTTGTTTGCGGGCGAATCCTGCGGCGGCTTTGGTGGGTTGTCCATCTTTGTAGGCGGCCCGAACTGGGGGACCTTTGATGTCTTCGCTGCGATTGGGTTGTTGACTGGGGAGGTTATGCAGCAAAACCGCGAGACGGCGAGGGGTTCCGTAGATCTCCACCGCCGCCGGTTCGATGAAGGCCTCGCTGAGAGAGGCGGGGATGCGATCGCGCCATTGGGCGATGGCCCCTTCGACAAAACTGGCGGGGAGTTCTTCGGTACCGACTTCGAGGAGAAAGGTAGGCATTTTTAGTGAATAGTTAATAGTGAATAGTGAATAGTGGACAAGTTTACCGTGATGAGGGGGAGGGCGACCACAAGGGTGCGCCCCTACAGCTAAAAATGGTGTTAGACATCCGGTTCAAATTGACAAATTCCGGGTTCGACGGGACAGGTGGACGGATTTACGGGGTTATCTACTAAAATGACCCGCACTAGGGTCGTCATGTTGCCTAGGGGAGAAATGTCTAAAATATCATTGTCTTCAAAGTCGGCCCAGTTCAGGCTGGTGAGTTGGGGAAGGGGACTAATATCCTGGATTTTATTATCACGGATATACAATTCTGTCAAGGTGTTTAGACTCGATAATGGCTCGATATTAATAATTTGATTGCCGCTTAAATACAATTCATTTAAACCGGTCATCTGTTGTAAACCATTGAGGTCAGAAATGGCATTATTGTCAAGATGCAATTCATACATCTCGGTGAGGGGAAGCAGGGGGGAAATCGTGTGGATTTGATTATTGTTCAATGACAGGGTTTGCAACTCAATGAGAGAATTGAGGGCTGTGATATCTTCAATCTGGTTATCATTGAGAAATAAAAATCGTAACTCAATTAAAGAACTCAGGGCGGTAATATCCTCAATTTCATTATCATTGAGAAACAACACTTGCAAGTTGACTAAAGAATTGAGGGAAGAAATATCCTGAATTTGATTGCGATCGAGATTGAGTTTACGTAAATTCTCTAAAGAAGCGAGAGGTGAGAGATTTTCGACTTCATTAAGACTCAGTAATACTTCTTCTAATTGTGTTAGATGACGTAAGGGAGAAATATCGCTAATCTCATTAACACTCAAATCGAGGCGAGTCAGATGTGTCAGAGAGGCAAGGGGACGTAAATCACTGAGAGATTGGGCGCTAAGATTGAGATCTGTAATAGTATTGAGGTTGTTTTCTGCCTCAAGACAATCTTGACTATCGGCGCGAGTTAGCATGACCTGAATCGTGCGTTGTGTGGCATCTGGGAGGCGATCGCGTTCTAGACACCATTGAGCGAACCCCTGTCGAGATTCATTTTCGATTGAGGTGGACTGGGGTATCTTTTCCGGTGGCCAACTGTCACGATTGAGGGGTTGCGCCGACAGGTTCCCCGTCGTTTCTCCTAGCAGCAACCATCCTGCCGCTATCACTCCCCATCTCAAAGGTTTAATCCAATTCTGTTGATGATTCACAGTTTTCTATATTGTCCCTCTACAGGTTAAGCATCGGTTCGATATTGGTTTGATATGGGTAGGTCGGATATTTTACCCTTTTAGGGCATCTACAATTCGATGGAGGGCGACGGAGTGGGAGGCTTTAAATAAGACGCGATCGCCCCCTTGCAAGAATGTTCGTAATCGTTGCGTTAAGGCGTGATGCGCGTCAGGAGTCTCGATATTTTCAATATCCACAAAGGATAACCCATGAGCGCCATCAGCCATCGCTTCAGCTTCAGGAAGTTCCGCCAAAATAAACAAGGCATCGAGATTAAGCTGTTTCACCCGTTCTCCCACCTGTCGGTGAAAGTCGAGAGATTGTTCCCCCAACTCCTTCATGGTTCCTAACACGGCAATCCGTCGTTTTCCGGGAACCTCAGTCAGTAACTCCAAAGCAGCAAACATCGATTCGAGTCCAGCATTATAGGTTTCATCTAATAACTGTACATCTCCTGGTAGAAGATGTTTTTGAGCGCGGCCATTGGGAATGTTAACCGCTAATCCATGGTTGAGGCGATTGGTATTGAGGTTGAGGAGGCGGGCCACGGCGATCGCCGCCAGATAATTGAGGGCGTTATGTCGGCCCGGAAGGGGTAGCGGATAGCGTAGGCCCTCCAGTTCCAGGGTATGAGAGTCAATGAGGGTTCCCTGCAAATCTCCCGCCGTTAAGCCAAAGGTGAGGGTTTTTCCGGCCCACACCGTCGCCGCTGTTTCCATCAATAGGGCATTATCGGCATTAAGAACCGCACAGCCAGTTTGAGGCATTTCCGCCAAGAGTTCACATTTGGCCTGGGCGATCGCCTCTCGTGATCCCAATAAACCGATATGGGCCGTTCCCACATTGGTAATCACCCCAATATCGGGCCGGGCGATATGGGTGAGTTCAGCAATTTGCCCCTTTCCCCGCATGGCCATTTCCACAACGGCATAGGTGTGATTCTCGTTCAGTTGTAGTAGGGTTTTGGGAACGCCAATTTCGTTATTGAAGTTGTCCTGAGTTTTCAGGACATTGCCATGAATCCCTAATATAGCTGCAATCAATTCCTTGGTGGTGGTTTTGCCCACCGAACCCGTCACGCCAATCACTGGAATGGCATGAGTATCGCGCCACCAGCGGCCTAAACGTTGATAGGCCGCCAGAGTATCGGGAACCACCAGTTGCGGTAACGTCTCATCATCGAGAGGCCGGTGAACCAAAACAGCGATCGCCCCCCGTTCCCGGGCCTGATAGACAAAATCATGGCCGTCAAACTGTTCTCCCGACAAGGCGATAAACAAATTCCCGGGGCCAACCCTGCGCGTATCCGTAGAAATTCCTGTACAGGCGCGGTTGAGAGACTGTTCCGAACAGCCCTTGGGGGTTGCAGAGAGGACATGGGCAAGATGCTGAAGGAAAACGCGCATGATGGTAGCAATCTGGAGTTGAGACGGTTAGAAACGATGGTAGGACTTAGGAGTTAAGACCTGGCGTTGCAATTGGCGTAGCAAGAACCAACCGATCATACAACCGATAAAGTAGTGCAGGAAATCCCAGGGGTCGAAGTGACTGCCGATGAGAAGTCGCCCAACTAGGGTTTGACGGATGGTGTCTAGGATTGGATGTTGGTACAGTTGCAACAGTTCTAGCAAACTCGTGAGGATAAAGATGAGACCGGCGATCGCCCCCGCCGCCAATTCCGGGATACTATAAGCCACCAGAAACATCCAAAAGAGTTCATAGAACATCGCCCCAGCAGAATTTTGTACCCAGGCCGCCAACGGTACTGTATCAACCCGACTGCCAATTCCCAGGGCCAGGGAGATAAACATGGCGATCGCCAGATACAGACGATAGCGACGAAGACGCTGTTGGCGTGCGGTACGGAATTTCATCGCAGTTCCAACCTAAAAGAGAACCGGCCCAATCGACCCGTTGAGGCGATAATAGCATCAGGAGCGAATAGGCAACAGCCAAGTCACTCCCTATTCACTATTCACTATTCCCTATTCACTATTCCAAAGAATTACAGTTATAAAGCATCGCCGCCTCCGCCTCTGCCAAGGGAATTTGCACATGGGGAACCCCATCAAGCCAATTTTGGAACGATCGCCCCCCCTGTTGAATAAACCCTTGCAACTGAGGCAACACCTGGGGGCGATAGAAGCCACAGAGCGGTTCCCAGCCCGCCTGAGAACGCGCGACAGCCACCAACTCCTCAGAAAAATGGTTTTCTAAATTATTCACCCAGCCCCGCAAAATCGCCCCATCCAGACAGGGTAAATCGCAACCTAACAGCCAAATCCAATCCACCTCCGCCGGATTAGACTGCTGCAAAACCTGTTGCAAGGCCACCAAGGGACCTTCACCGGGCTGTTCGTCAGCCAACCAGTGATAATCGGCCGGGAGAATCTCTCGATAGCGATCGCCCCAAGGGGTCATAATGGTGACATCTCCCACCACAGCCGCCGCCACATCATACACCCGCCGCAACAAAGGAACCCCCTCCCACAAGACCAGAGACTTATCCCGGCCCATACGGCGACTCTGGCCTCCCGCTAAAATCACGGCTTTTACCTTACTTGACATGATCGCGCAACTCCTCAACTTTCCTCAGCAATCGCCCTTGACTCAGGTTCTGTTCAGCGGTGGTTAACCCCGACTGTAACCCGTCACAGACACCGCAACGCCAATAATAAAAGCCCAGATTCCAAATTGCGGCTGGGGTTAAGGGGGTGTTGTCTCCAGCCAGAGTATCTTGCAACATCTCCATATAACTGCTTTCTGACTCCAGGGGAACATCGCTTCCCCCTAAGTCGTATTTAATCGGGTGTAGATGTAATCGTTCCCAGGTGGGGTTGCTGTCGTCTCCGGGTTGTCCAAATTGACCAATAATCGCCGGGCGACTGCGGGGCAAGTCACAACTGCCTTCTAAGCCCTTAACGGTGGTAAAACAGGTCTGTTGGCGTAAGGTGAGGGCGGTTTGAAACAGGCCTTCGGTGGGGGGATGGACGAACCCGCAGACGAGATGGACGTTGCCCTCGTAGGGAGTCCACATCAGTTCCATGGTGGCAACAGGGGGACGTTTGCCGAGTTGATCTCGATAGGTGACGAGTTGTTCGGCGGCGGGGAAGAAGTTAGGTTGGTAGTAGAAACTGATGCGATGATGGTCTAAAAGGGTAGAGAGGCGATCGCCTCCCAGTTTTGTCCAATCAATACCCAATCCCTGCCAAATGTCAATCAGGGGAACTCCGTATTTTGTCGGCATCCGGCCGCTACCGTGAGTCAGACAGGCGACTCCCTCCACGGCTAAGCCCAGGGCTGTGATGAGGGTAACGGGGGCCGTGCGCGATCGCCCATCGTAGGGACAGCCTAACACGGTCACGAAGCCATCAATGGCCCGGAGTTTCTGGGCCTGGCGATCGCAGGCATCCAAAANCCCCGCCAGTTCCTCACCGCGCGGCCGTTGAATGCGATGGGCGATTAAAAACGCGCCAATCTGGGCCGGAGTGGCTTCTGCCGTCAGCATCATCGCCATGGCCTCGGCAGCATCATCTCGACTGAGATTTTTGCCCGTATGAGGGCCACTACCAACACGCTGGATAAAGGGGCGAAATCTGTCGCTCATCGTCAAGGATGCCATTGAGGGGGACGGTTGTACTCAACCAATCACCATTGTTTCAGGATTCACCGCACCAGAGCAATTGGATTATTCTCACCCCGCTCGTTCATGATGCAATTGTTGAATCTCGTCGGTTTGACTCGTCGGTTTAAACGGTGTTGCCCAACCTTAGCCTCAATCATGAGAAGCGCTAATACCATATATTACCTTATTTGTCAAGAGTACTCCTACGAAAGTTGACGGGTCTGGACTTAGGGGGCGATCGTAACCCTTGTCACAAAGCAAGACATACTGTAGGGTAGTAATATAATCTTAGAAGTAGTAACAAAATTTAATAAAGCGGGTCCTGACGTTAGAGTTCACAGCCAACAGAACGCAACCCGTGTCCTGGCCGATTTTTTGTACAACCCCCCGTACAAATCACAATCCCAATTTTTGTCCAAATCACCCTTTAAGTTCCCCTCAACTATGTCTTCGACCCTGCAAGCCTCCGAGAACATCCCTGCCTTGGATGACGAGAAACCCCGCAAAGTTGTCCATTACCCCATTGTCATTATCGGAGGAGGTGCAGCAGGCATCACCACCGCCTCCCTACTACTCAAACAAGACCCCTCCCTCAGCATTGCCATCATCGAACCTTCCGAGAAACACTACTATCAACCCGGTTGGACCCTAACCGGTGGTGGCGTGTTTCAACTTGAAGACACCGTAAAATCGCAACGACAGGTGATGCCCAAAAGCGTCACCTGGATTATCGAGCGAGCCACCGAATTCAAGCCAGAGCAAAACGCCGTCCTAACCACCGGCAACCTACAAGTCGAGTATGACGGCCTAATCGTCTGTCCAGGCATCCAAATTAACTGGCATCTCATCAAAGGTCTCAAAGAGGCCATCGGCAAAAACGGCGTCACCAGCAACTATTCCCCCAAATACGCCCCCTACACCTGGGAAAGCATCCGTAACTTCAGCGGTGGCAACGCCCTGTTCACCTATCCCAACACCCCCATCAAATGCGGCGGCGCTCCCCAGAAAATCATGTACATGGCCGACGACCACTTCCGCAGTAAAATGGGACTGCGAGAGCGCTCTGACGTCATGTTTCTCACCCCCAGCACCCGAATGTTTGGCGTCGAAGCCTATGCCAACGTCCTGGGGAAAGTCGCCAAAGAGCGAGATATTAACGTTAAATTTGCCCATAACCTCAAAGAGATTAAAGGCGAGCAGCAAGAAGCCGTTTTTGAGATTCTCGAAAATGACACCCCCGTCGATGAAGTCAGCATTCCCTACAACTTCATCCATGTTGCCCCTCCCCAGAGTGCCCCAGATTTCATCAAACGCAGTCCCCTAGCGGACCCCGAGAGTCCCTATGGTTGGGTCGATATCTATCCCGGAACCCTGCAACACAAGCGTTACCCCAACATCTTCAGCCTCGGTGACGCCTCCTCCGCCCCCACCTCCAAAACCGCCGCCGCCGTCCGCAAACAGGCCCCCGTCGTCGCCCAAAACCTCCTCAGCTTCTTCAACTCAAGGCCCCTCGTTTCCGAATATGACGGCTACACCTGCTGTCCTCTCATCACCGGTTACGACAAAACCGTCATGGCTGAGTTTGATGGCTACAACTGCAAGCCCACCTCAAGTTTCCCCCTCAACCCCACCAAAGAGCGTTGGGTGATGTGGTTGATGAAAAAACACGCTCTCCCCTGGATTTACTGGAATCGGATGTTAACCGGTAAACCCTTTGAAGGCAACTATATTAAACCCTTGCGCTGGCGCGGTTAAGTCTCTCCTCGGCCAGATTTCCCAGATTTCTCTTTAATTCACCGCAACGACTCCCCCTAACCTCGGACTTCAAACTGGGTTAGGGGGTTTTTATGATTAATCACTCAATATATATTAAGTAATGTAACAAAAATGAGGAATCGCCAATTTGCGTTATATCATAGCTACATAGACATATACGCTATCTTCTATTCGTCTAAGGCGACTGAGATGCAGCTTAGACAACACTTAGATGTATTAGATGTAACTGAAACAATTGGGAGGATTCAGCCAATGGGACAAATTTATGACGAACTCGAACAAGACATTCTTTTCCAACATGGGATGAACGCCTGTCTAAACTGTGGTATATGTACCGCCGTGTGCCCAGCGGCTGAAGTCTATGACTACTCCCCTCGGGAAGTGATGAACATCGTCTCAACTCAAGACGACGACCTCATCATCGACGAACTCCTTAAATCCGACAAAATCTGGTTTTGTGGACAATGTTTTTCCTGTAAAAGCCGCTGTCCCCGAGGAAACAGTACCGCCTCAGTTATTTTGGCCCTGCGTCGGCTATCCGTCCGTCATGGCTACTTCGCCGAGTCCGAAAAAGGCAGACAACAACTCATCGCCAAGCGGCTATTCGGCGAAAATATGCTGAAACGCGGCTATACCTTACTCGCCGAAAACATGGCCCCAGAGCATTTCCCAGAACTCGGCGAAAACTGGGAATACTACTACGAACATCAAGCCGAAATGCGCGAATGGTGGGGCGTTCCCATGAACCTAGAAAACAGTGCCGGCTCTCACCGTCAAATTCCTGAAGAAGATATGGATGAATTGCGGGAAATTTATCACAAAACCGGTGCTGTCACCCTTATGGATGCCGTCGAAGCCGGGATGGAACGCAAACTCGGCAGTAAAGCGGAAGTCGATAAATACTGGCAAACCTGGCTCGAAACCGCCGACAGCCGCAACTACGAACTTCCCAAATCCAAATCCCGTTAACCATTAACAGCCAAGAGAGGGCACACCGCAAAGGTACGCCCGGGCGACCACAAGGCTACGCCCGGGCGACCACAAGG
>P_2C_Liq_1_UnCtyDRAFT_1000205_pt1 | contig 24798 bp, 27 predicted proteins | sample Pon2CUnioCityCA_2_FD_10234 | JGI IMG/M metagenome (IMG submission 10234) | reverse complement strand
ATAAAAAACAAAAAAGTATTAAACATTATATTTATGAATTATATGTAAATATTTAATCAAATATGAAAAGTAATTAATTTTTAAATAAAACAAAAAAAATATAATGGAAGTATAACGTAAGGTAAGTGTATTATTTTTCAATTTTTTGTTGAATGGTAAAACGTGTAAACATATCTTCACTATACCATTTTTGTTTTCTTGTTTTTTTGATAACCGCTTTATGTTGTGGCATTTTATAAGCAAAATTTTTCATCATCTCTTTTGATTTCCAAACACTAAAAGTTGCTTGTTTTACCCAAGGAACCTCACCAACTCCATAAGAATTTATAAACCCATCTGCTGCAGACATTTGAGAGGCAATTGGAGCTACGTTTTCCCAAAAATAACGTAATTTATTTAAGCGAATTGTTGCTCTAGTTAGCACAGCTATTTCTCCTTCATAGTTAGAAGTTGCAGGCAAATTACCGAAGACCTTTTTTTGATCCCATAAACCATGACCTTCAATTGGTTTTAATATATAGATAGTTTGTTTTTTACAAAACAAATCAAACCATTTTAAAATAAAGCTCCCAAATTGAGTGTTTAAATTTAAATCACCTTCATAAGTTACTAAAATAGCCCATTGAGATAAATCTGGAATTTTATCAAATGTTCCATTTTTACCTGTACCCATTAATTTATAAAATTGTAGCTTTTTATTAAAAAATAATGGTATCCTAAAAATAGCCATTGATAAAAAACCAAAAATGGCAAAGACGGGGTAATATTTAACAATGATTAAACTAGTTTTCAAAATAATATCTTTTTTTGTATAAGAATAAGATCAAATATAACCAAAGTAATCAAGTTGAATCATTTTTGAATGTACTGTTTTTAATCTTATTTCAAATTATTAAATCCCCCAAATAAATAGCTTCTAGAATTTTAAAACTAAAATTGAAAGTTTAGTCAATCCAATTTTTAAAATCTTTTACACGCTCTCTACTTACTATAATTTCTTGGTTATTATAAGTGTGTAAAATCAATTTTAACCGAGAATTTGAATACGTAATAATATCTTTTATTGCATTAATATGTACAATATACGTTCTGTTGACTCTAAAAAAATTCTCAGAATCTAACTGCTCTTGCCAATGCTCTAAAGAGTTGTCTAATAGATAGTTTCTATTTTCTGAAGTATGTATATAAGTTGCTTTATTTTCGCTGTAAAAGCATTCAATTTCATCAATATTTATAATTTTGATATGCTGCCCAATCTTTATAGAAATTCGTTTTTTAAACTTTCTATCTACAGGATTTATTAGTAATTTTTTAATATCATCTAAATTTACTTGTATTCCTGTATGTTGGGGTTGATTGGTTTTAAATTTATTTACGGCCATTTTTAATTCATCTTCATCTAAGGGTTTTAGCAGATAATCTATACTATTTAATTTAAAAGCTTTTAAGGCATATTCATCATAAGCAGTTGTAAAAATAATAGCAGATTTTACATCTATTTCTTCAAAAATTTCGAAAGACAAACCATCTGACAACTGGATATCTAAAAATATTAAATTTGGATGTGCATTATTTTGCAACCAGTTTAAAGATTCTTCTACAGAATGTAACATTTGTTGTACTTCTATATCTAGAGTTGCCAACATTCTATTTAGCCTTCTAGCTGCTGGTTTTTCGTCTTCTATAATTAGAACATTCATTTATTTAAATATTAGTTATTAATCAAATCAAAAAAACACAAAATATTAAAAGAAAATTCTCTTTTCTTCCCACTTCATACTTGTCCCTTAATTCTTGATAATTTCTTAGCTTACTCTTTATTGCTCATCATCTTTTTCCATCAATTCTTTAATCTTTCTTTCTTCCCAGTCTTTTCCGAACCCTAAAGATTTAAAGCCAAAAACGCCTAACCAGTGAAAAAACATTCCTATTCCCCAAAAAAATGCTGTTGAATATGTTCCAAAATTGGTAAGTGCTTCGCCAAAAGTATCGCCACTTTGTGTTAATCCAAAAATTATAATTCCGCTTATAAATAGGTTTACAAGTACATATACAATTAAGTGAATATAAAAGCCTTTAATATCTTTTACACGTTTTTTTGCACGTATATAATTTTGTTCATTTATAAAATTCTGTTCCATTTTAAGCTTTGTAATTTTTAATTAATTCTTTTATTTTTCTCTGTTCCCATTTTTTACCTAATCCTAAAAAATCAAACCCAAAAACACCTAACCAGTGAAAAAACATGGCAATAAACATGCCTATTAAAACAAACCAGAAAAAATGAAAATTTGATACAAATTTTAAGTTTACCCAAATAATAATTGCTAATGAAAACATATTTACAAATAAATGAATGTAAAAACCTTTAATTTCTTTGGTTTGTTTTTTTGCTTTTAAAAAATATTGTTCTTGTATGTATTTTTCTGATTCTAAATTGATATTATCACCTATTAATTTCGCAGTTTTTCTTAGTTGCCAGTCTCTCTTAAAGCTATTTTTTGAGATGATAAAAACATTTACAAAATGTATGGTAAGACCTATAAACCAAGCTAGTATTGCATACCAAAACCAGTGAAATTGTGGAACTAACTCTAAATTGATAAATATTAAAAATGGTAAAATAATAAGAGTTGCAATGGCATGAGTGTAAAAGCCTTTTAAATCTTTAATTCTCTGCATTACCTTTAAATTTATTTGATGATTTGTAAAACTAGTTTCCATTTTTATTTGTTATTCTCATTCATAAATTCCTTAATTTTTTTCTGTTCCCAATTTTTACCAAAACCAATTAAATGAAAACCGAAAACAGCTAGCCAATGAAAAAAAATACCCAAACCCCAACCAAAAACAGAAAACCAAAACCAATGAAATTGGGGAACAAATGTTAGGTTTACAAAAATAATCAGAGGAGTTACCAAACAGTAAACGGCAAAGTGTGTGTAAAACCCTTTAATCTCTTTTACTCTTTTTTGGGCTCTTATATAACGTTTTTGTTGTGTGTAATCTTGTTGCATTTTATTTGATGTTATTTTGTTCATTCATGTATTTTTTAATTTTTTGTTGTTCCCATTTTTTATTAAAAATAAAGTTGATTCCAAAAGTATTTAGTACTTGTAAAAAGATTCCTATTCCCCAAAACATCCAAATTTTATAATTATGATAATCGGTAAAAGCTTCTATAAAAGTGTCTCCATCATTTACATCACCTGCAATAAAAATGGCACTTAAAAAGGTGTTTATAATTACGTATACTACTAAATGTTTATAAAACTTGCTAATTTTTTCTACTCTTTTACGAGCCAAAATATATTTTTGCTCTTGTGTAAATTCTTTTTCCATTATCATATTTTTTTATTGATTATTCTTATTTTCTTGCTCCATCATTTCTTTAATTTTTCTGTCTTCCCAATTTCTTCCTAAGAAAATATTATAATTATTTACTTCTAAAAAATGAAAGGTTAAACCAATTCCCCATCCAAAAATTGGAAACCAAAACCAGTGAAAACTTGGAAAAAACTTTATATTGATAAAGATTAAAAAGGGAATTACTAAGCAAAAAGAGACTAAATTCTGATAAAATTCTTTTAGTTTTTCTACTCTTTCTACTGCTTTTACATACTTACTATTTTCTAAATTGTCTGAATACATAATATTGTTCATTTTGATTAAGAGAGGCAAACTCACCTTAAATTTTTTGTTGTTATTTTCTATTTTTACTCCTCTTTGAGTAATTAACCCATACCTATCTGCAATATTTTGTAATCCAATTTTGGTACTTTTACCTAAAGCTTCTTTTGGGTTGATATTATTTTCTATAATTAAATAATTATCTTCTTCATAAATTTTAATGGTAAGTGGTTTAGAGGTAGAAACCACATTGTGTTTTACTGCATTTTCTAATAAAAGTTGTAAAGACAAAGGCACAATTTTAAGCTCATTAGTACTAATGATATCTGGAATGTTAAATTTTACAGCATCTTCAAAACGCATTCCTAACAATTCCATATACGTTTTTGCAAACTTTAATTCCTCTTCAATAGGCACTAGATCTTTGTTTCTTTGCTCTAAAACATATCTATAAACTTTAGAAAGTTTTGTAGTAAACCTTTCCGCCTGATTTGGGTTTTCGCCAATTAAACTCGTTAATACATTTAAACTATTAAATAAAAAATGTGGGTCTAACTGGTTTTTTAAAGATTCAAATTTAGCTGTTTCTGTTTTTGCTACAATTTCTTGTTTGGTGTTTTCTTTGGTCATAGCAACTTTCCAGTTTTGCATAAAACCTTTGGCATGTAAAAAGGTAGAAACTGCTAAAGAAAGAACAATATAAAACAAATGCGCCCAAAAGAAATTACCTTTAAAAAAGGTGTCTGAATTGTTATTGTTAATAACAACAAAAACAACATAATTAATCATTAAAACAATAGGCACTGTATATAGAACTGAGGCAATAATACCTGCCCAAACTCTTTGATTAGTATGTTTGATCCAATCCCATTTAGTAGACAAATAACCGTTTATAAAACCATTACCAAAACCAATTCCAAAAGAATACATTCCAGAAATTATAAACGACCAAGCAATACCTTCTATTGTTGTTTGCCAAAAAATCACACTAAATAATAGACCAAAAATAATAGTTAGTTTTAAACATAAAATAGCTGCATTTTTTACACTTTTTATGGTATATACCTCTTGGCTAGTCATAGATTTGTTTATTATTTATTGTTGATAAATGGGTAGCGAAATTTACTAAAAATTAATATCTAAATGTAGATTTTTATTTTTTAATAAAAATTTTGCGTTTTCAAAAGTTGGTGGTGCAAAAGCCATTACATTGTTAGAAGCTCCGTAATCTTCTAACGGCATTCTATTTGAAGAAAAATCCATTTTATTATTATTATTTTTATCATGATAGCAAATTATGGCATATTCGCCAGCAGGAATATTTTCAAAAATAACCGTACTTTTTCCATCTTTAATTTTACCTTCTTTACTTAGTAATGGTTTTCTCATAAAATTNTCTTTTGTGTANAAAGCAAATCCTATTTTACCAGCATCTGAAGTTGCATTTANAACAGTTACTGTAATTNCTTTTGTGTCTGTACTTTTGTTTTGCGCTGTCATACTGTTTGTTATAGCTAATATGACTAAGATTAAAAATGATGCTAAAAACTTCATAAAATATATTTTTAAATGTTATTTAATGGTTCAAAGATGCAATTCAAATAGTTTTTTTTTAATNAAACATTACCCAACTGTATTTTTTTCATACCGAATTGTAAAAAATTCTAAATTAAAGTATCTATTGTAGACTTTTAACAAATAAAAACTTAACATCTTTTTCAAACTGACCACAATTTTAAAAGCGTTTGATAAATATTAATCAATTAAGAGGTTGTTTTTTTATCAATTTGATAAAAATTTTTAAAAAACATTATTTTTTATCTTTTAAAATAAAAAATAATTTACTTTTACATCATGATTACTTCAAAAAATAAAACAAATACGATAGTACCCAGATTGCGCTTTCGCAGTCTACTGCGCTAATACTAAAAACAGAGCACAAAAGGGAATCTATATTTTTTATTTTTTTATCATGTATAATACAACAAACTTTACGAGCAAACAAAATTTAAATATTACAACTAGTAATAACAAACGCTTTGTACGCCGTTTTTTTATAATTCGCCCTTTGGGTGTTCAATAAATTATGGAATTAGGTGCGTCCAATTCCTCTTCTCAAAAAAACAGTAAAATTATAAATACACTTAAAAATAACAATACAATGAAAATTGTAATTGCTGATAAATCTCATATCGTATATGCAGAAATCATCTGTAAAACTATAGAAGACGCTGCACAGGTTAGAGGTACTGGTATTGCAAAACGAAAACCAGAATATATTGCCACTAAAATGGAAAATGGTAATGCTGTTATTGCCTTAGATGGTAATAAATTTGCTGGATTTTGTTATATAGAAAAATGGGGTCATGGAAAATTTGTTGCCAATTCTGGCCTAATTGTTCATCCAGATTATAGAAACTTAGGGTTGGCTAAAAAAATTAAAAAAGTAGTTTTTGAGCACTCTAGAAACAAGTTCCCAAATTCTAAAGTGTTTAGTATTACAACGGGTTTAGCTGTAATGAAACTAAATAACGATTTAGGTTACAAACCGGTAACATTTTCTGAACTTACAGACGACCAAAGCTTTTGGGATGGTTGCCAAACCTGTAGAAACTTTGATATTTTATCAAGAACAGATAGAAAAATGTGCTTATGCACAGGAATGTTGTTTGATCCTAAAAACAATAATAAAGAAGCTTCTAAAGAAGTTAAAGAAAACGTATTTAAAAGATTAAAAAAAATGAAACAAAATTTGTTTCTAAAAAAAGGTAAAAAATGAAAAAATTAGTAATAGCCTACAGTGGTGGTTTAGATACTTCTTACTGTGCAGTAAGTTTATCAAAAGAATATGACGTACATGCAGTTAGTGTAAATACAGGAGGTTTTACAAAAGAAGAAATTTCTAAAATTGAAAGTAATGCATATAAAATGGGCGTTTCAACCTATAAAAATATTGATGCGATATCAACTTTCTACAACAAAGTAGTTAAGTATTTAATTTTTGGTAATGTCTTAAAAAACGCTACCTATCCATTATCTGTAAGTGCAGAAAGAATTATTCAAGCTATTGAAATCATAGAATACGCTAAAAGTATTGATGCAGAATACATTGCACATGGCTCTACTGGGGCAGGAAACGATCAAGTAAGGTTTGACATGATTTTTCAAACTTTAGCGCCAAATATTAAAATTATTACACCAATTAGAGATCAAAAATTAACAAGACAAGAAGAAATAGATTACTTAAAATCTGAAGGAATTGATATGCCTTGGGAAAAATCTAAATATTCTGTAAACAAAGGTCTTTGGGGTACGAGTGTTGGTGGTGTAGAAACTTTAAAATCAGAAAAACCTTTACCCAATAAAGCATACCCTTCTCAATTAGAAAAAGAAGGTGAAGAAAAAGTAACCCTAACTTTTAAAAACGGAGAATTTGTAGCTTTAAATGGTCAAGAAAACAAACCTGAAATCAATATAGAAATTCTAAACAATATTGCCTCTAAGTATGCTATTGGTAGAGATATTCATGTAGGTGATACCATTGTGGGCACAAAAGGTAGAGTTGGTTTTGAGGCTGCTGCTGCTTTAATCACTGTAAAAGCGCATCACTTATTAGAAAAACACACACTTACAAAATGGCAATTACAACACAAAGAATATTTGTCTAGTTTTTACGGAATGCATTTGCACGAAGGTCAGTATTTAGATCCTGTAATGAGAGATACTGAAGCTTTTTTACAAAGTTCTCAAAAAATGGTTTCTGGTAATGTAGTAGTTACGTTGAAACCCTATCATTTTTCTTTGGATGGAATTGTATCTAACCACGATTTAATGTCGAGTAAATTTAGCACTTATGGTGAAGAAAATAAAGCTTGGACAGCAGATGATGCTAAAGGCTTTATTAAGATTTTAGGGAATCAGAATAAAATTTATCAGCAAGTAAATAAGTAATGTTAAATCGTGTAATTGTTTAATTATTGAACTATATAAATGAATATTTTAAAGAGGCTTTTACACGATTAAACGATTAAACTTTTAAACAATTTTTTAAGAATGAAAAAATTAGAAATAGGTATTATAGGTGGTGCAGGTTATACTGCTGGTGAGCTGATAAGATTGTTATTAAATCACCCAAAAACCAATATCAACTTTGTGTATAGTACATCTAATGCAGGTAATAAATTACATCAAGTACATCAAGATTTAATTGGTAATACAGAAATTAATTTCACATCAGAAATCAATAAAAATGTAGATGTTTTATTTTTATGTTTAGGGCATGGAAACTCTACTGCTTTTTTAGCAAATAACTCGTTTTCAGAAAACACAAAAATCATTGATTTAAGTAACGATTTTAGACTAATAGCAGACAAAATTTTTGAAGGAAAAGAATTTGTATATGGTTTACCTGAATTGCAAAAAGAAGCCATAAAAAACGCTAAATATATAGCAAATCCTGGTTGTTTTGCAACTGCATTACAATTGGCCATTTTACCTTTGGCTGCAAATGGATTGTTAAAAAAAGATATCCATATTAATGCTGTAACTGGTGCTACTGGAGCAGGAACATCATTATCAAAAACCACTCATTTTACATGGAGAGATAATAATTTTTCTCATTACAAAGCTTTTACACATCAGCATTTAGGAGAAATTAATCAAACTGTAAATCAATTACAATCAGATTTTAATTCAGAAATTAACTTTATGCCAAATAGAGGAAATTTCTCAAGAGGAATTTTTGCAACAACCTATACAAAATTTGAGGGATCCATAGAAGATGCTATAAAAATTTATAAAGATTTTTATAAAGAAGCAGCTTTTACGTTTGTTTCTGATAAAGAAATTCACATGAAACAAGTGGTAAATACCAACAAGTGTTTAATACATTTAATGAAATTTGAAAATAAATTATTAATTACTAGCACCATAGATAATTTACTAAAAGGAGCATCAGGTCAAGCAATTCAAAATATGAATTTAATGTATGGCTTTGAAGAAAATTTAGGATTAAATTTAAAAGCAAATTATTTTTAAGCCTTGCAAAGGCTTAAAATACTGAACTTGTTTCAGTATCTAATTATTAACAGTTTTAACTTTTGAAACATTCAAACTTTGAAACTTTGAAACTAAAAAGATGAAAGTAGCAATTATTGGAGCAGGAAGTTTAGGGCAATCTATTGCAAAAGGTTTATTAAAAAATAAAGCAGTTAGCGCAATTTGTGTAACTAAAAGAAATTTAGATTCTATAAAAGAATTTAATAAGTATAAAAAAACAACACTAACTTCAGATAATGAAAAAGCTGTTAAAAATGCAGATGTGATAATTTTTGCTGTACAACCAAGGCATTTAGGTAAAATATTAGAAAAGTTAAAATATACTATAAACAAAGAGCAATTAATCATCTCTGTAATTACTGGTTTTTCTATTGCTAAAATAGAAAATATTATTGGTGCAAAACATTATATAATTCGTGCCATGCCAAACACAGCTGCTGCTGTAGGCCAATCTATGACGTGTATTGCTGCAAACGAAAATGGAAAACAAAAAGTAGCTATTGCAAAAACCATTTTTAGTAGTTTAGGAAACTCTATGGAAATTCCAGAAGAGCAACTGCAAGCTGCTACAGTAATTTGCGCAAGCGGTATTGCATTTTGGATGCGATTAATTAGAGCTACAACTCAAGGGGCTATACAATTGGGTTTTGAAGCTCAAGAAGCACACGAATTAGCCATGCAAACCTGTTTCGGAGCCGCAAGTTTATTAAAAGAATCTGGCAAACACCCAGAAGCAGAAATAGATAGGGTTACCACGCCTGGTGGTTGTACCATTGAGGGTTTAAACGAGATGGAACATCAAGGTTTAAGCTCATCTTTAATAAAAGGAATTAACAAATCTTTTGAAAAAATTAATCAAATTAAAAAATAAAAATCATGCCATTATTTAACGTTTACCCTTTGTATGACGTAACTCCTGTAAAAGCAAAAGGAGCCTATGTTTATGATGACAAGAAAGTAGAATATTTAGATTTATATGGTGGCCACGCAGTAATTTCTATTGGTCATGCACATCCTAAATATGTGAAAGCAATTAAAAACCAAGTTTCTAAATTAGGTTTCTACTCTAATGCAGTTCAAAATCCACTGCAGGTAGAACTAGCAGATAAGTTAGAAAAGCTTTCTGGCTGTAAAGATTACGAATTGTTTTTATGTAATTCTGGTGCAGAAGCTAATGAAAATGCTTTAAAATTAGCCTCTTTTAAAACTCAAAAATCAAGAATTATTGCTTTTAAAAATGGTTTTCATGGGCGTACCTCTGCTGCAGTTGCTGCAACAGATAATAAAAATATTATTGCCCCAATTAACGCACAACAAAAAGTTACTATTTTAGATTTAAATGACATCGATACTGTAAAAGAAGAACTCGAAAAAGGTGATGTTTGTGCAGTAATTGTAGAGTTTATACAGGGTGTTGGTGGTTTAGACCAAGCAAACTGCTAATTTTTTTGAACAAGTTGATATACTTTGTAAGGTAAACAATACGCTGTTTATCTCAGATGAAGTGCAATCTGGCTATGGCCGATCTGGAAAATTCTTTGCCTATCAACACTATAATGTAACTCCAGACATCATTTCTATTGCAAAAGGAATGGGAAATGGTTTTCCTATTGGCGGTATTTTAATTCACCCAAACATTAAAGCAAAATTCGGAATGTTAGGTACCACCTTTGGTGGAAATCATTTAGCTTGTGCAGCGGGTTTGGCTGTATTAAAAGTTATTGAAAAAGAAAAACTGATAGACAACGTAAATCAAATGTCTGATTATTTTATGAAAATTGCCCAGAAAATTTCGCAAATAAAAAAAATTAAAGGTAGAGGCTTAATGTTAGGCTTAGAATTTGATTTTGAAGTGGGTGATTTACGTAAAAAATTAATTTACGATCATCATATTTTTACAGGTGGTTCTTCTAATAAAAAACTATTAAGAATTTTACCTCCATTAAATATCAAAAAACATCATATAGATGAGTTTTTTGAAGCTTTAATTGATGTTTTACATTAAAAAAAATGCAATTAATACTAAAATAAATTAGAATATTTATTAAAAATGAACACATTATTATCCATAGAAACAAGAAATAATGTTTTGCTTAGTATGGCAGAACTTTTGGAGGCTAATAGAGCTGAATTGATTAGCATCAACCAAAAAGATTTAGAGGCTTACAAAGGTGATGATATTTCGATGTTTGATCGTTTAAAGGTTACAAATGCCAAAGTTGATGAAATGATTGCCGCTGCAAAACATTTGGCTTCGCAAGAAGATCCTGTTGGTGTAGAACGTTTTAGTTTTAAGCACGATAATGGGATGCAAGTGTACAATAAAACTGCCTCTTTTGGTACCGTTTTAATTATTTATGAATCGAGACCTGATGTTACAGTAGAAGCTGCTGGCATTGCTTTTAAATCTGGAAATAAAATTCTACTAAAAGGTGGTAAAGAATCCTTACAATCTAACTTAAAAATTGTCGATTTATGGCACATAGCCTTACAAAAATACAATGCCTCTAAAGATTGGGTAACCTATTTACAATTTAACAGAACAGAAACGCAAGCTTTTTTAGAAAAACCATCTCAAAGAATAGATTTAATTGTACCAAGAGGTGGAGAAAGATTGATTGCATTTGTAAAACAACACGCAATTTGCCCAGTAATTATAAGTGGTAGAGGTAATAATTTTGTATATGTGCATGAAGAAGCAGATACTAAAACTGCAATAGATATCATTATTAATGGAAAATCTAAAATTTCTGCCTGTAATGCTGTTGATAAAGTTTTAGTTGATGAAAATCTACCAAACAAAAAAGAGTTTGTTGCAAAATTAATCAAAACCTTAAAAGAATATAATATTCAAGTTTTAGGTGATGATAACACCTCAAAATCTCATCAAGTAGAAAAAATTCATTCAGAGGATGTATGGTCTCAAGAATTTTTAGATTATAAAATTGTGGTAGGTACAATTTCATCAAACTCAGCCGCAATTCAAAAGATTAACAAGTTTTCTGGGGGCCATTCCTCATCAATAATTACAAAAAATAATGAAGTTGCTAAAATATTTATGGAAAATGTAGATACTGCAGCTGTATATCACAACGCTTCCACTCGTTTTACAGATGGTGGTCAATTAGGCTTGGGTGGCGAATTAGCCATCAGTACAGACAAATTACATCAACGAGGACCAATTGGTCTGCAACATTTGGTTACCAATAAATGGTATGTTCATGGAACTGGACAAATTAGGTAGAAATTAGGGTTTTATATTAAAATATTTTAATTCATAATTGAATTTAAATGCAAAAAAAGAAAAGAATTTTACTAAAAATAGGGTCTAATACACTTACCAAAGAAACCAATAATATTTCTCGGGGTAAAATTGAAGATATTGCAAATCAAATTGCAAAATTAAAAGACTCTTGCGAATTTATTATTGTGAGTTCAGGTGCAATTGCCGTAGCAAAACAGTTTGTAAAATTAGAAAGTAAACAAGAGGAAGTTTTTGTAAAACAAGCTTTAGCATCAATTGGTCAGCCTCATTTAATAAGAATATATCAAGATATTTTTAGAGAATACGGTTTGTTAAGTTCGCAATGTCTCCTCTCCTATTCAGATTTTAAAAAAAAGGAAAGCAAAACAAATATTATAAACACCATTAATGTTTTAGTGAACAACAATTACATTCCAATTATCAATGAGAATGATACTGTTGCCACTGATGAAATTAAATTTGGTGATAACGATAAATTAGCCGCATTAACAGCTACTTTGTTAGAAGTAGATTTATTAATCATTGCCACAAATACAAATGGAATTTACACAAAAGAATCCATTAAAAACAATAAACCAATTACCATTAAAGAAGTTATAAATTTCGAAAATTTAAATAATGAAGTTGTCAATTCAAAATCGTCTCATGGTAGTGGTGGTATGCAGTCTAAAATAGCAGCAGTGGCATTGGCAAAAAAAGCAAACATAGAAACTTGGATTGTAAATGGTTTAGAAGACAACTTTATTACAAATGCATGTGAAAATAAAGTACCGTTTACAAAAATTAAGTAAAAAAGTGTAACTGTTTAAATGTGTAATTGTTTAATCGCCTTAGAACTTTTAAACAATTAAACGATTAAACGATTAAACAATAAAAAATGATGAATTACACATCCATAAACGACATAGAAAACATCAACTCTTGGATTAAAGAGGCTAGAAAAATAAAAGAAAACCCTCTAAGAAATAAAGAATTAGGCCAACACAAAACATTAGGTTTATTATTTTTCAACTCGAGTTTACGTACACGTTTAAGTACACAAAAAGCCGCATTAAATCTAGGCATGGATCCAATAGTTATGAATGTTTCTGGTGATGCTTGGGGAATTGAATTTGGTGATGGAACTGTAATGAACGGTAATACTGCAGAACATATAAAAGAAGCTGCAGCAGTAGTTTCTCAATATTGTGATGTAATCGCTGTAAGAGCTTTTCCAAGCTTAACAGACAAAGAAAAAGACGAGTCTGAACAAATTTTAAATTCTTTTGTAAAATTTGCTTCTGTGCCAATTGTAAGTATGGAAAGTGCAACAGGTCATCCTTTACAAGGCTTAACAGATGCGATTACTATTGCTGAAAATTCTAATAGAAAAAAACCAAAAGTGGTTTTAAGTTGGGCTCCGCATATCAAAGCGTTACCACATGCAGTGGGTAATAGTTTTGTACAAGCAATGCAAAAAATGGATGTAGAATTTGTGATTGCAAATCCAGAAGGATATAATTTAAATCCAGAAATAACAAAAGACACCCCTATTTATCACAATCAATCAGCAGCGCTTAAAGATGCTGATTTTGTATACACCAAAAACTGGAGTTCTTATAAAGATTATGGTAAAGTCTTAAAGGTTGATGATAATTGGACCATTAGTAAAGAAAAAATAGGGAATGCTAAATTCATGCATTGTTTGCCAGTAAGAAGAAATGTTGTGGTAGAAGATGCTGTTTTAGATAGTAAAAATTCTTTGGTCATAGAACAAGCAAATAATAGAACTTTTGCTGCACAATTGGTTCTTAAGAAAATATTAGAAGATTTGTAAAATCTTCGCAATTCTGAACTTGATTCAGAATCTAACATAAAAACAAAAAGACACTGAAACAAGTTCAGCACTTATGGAAAAGCTATCAATCATAAAAATAGGAGGAAATATTATTGAAGATGAAACTTCTTTAAACAATTTCTTAAAACTTTTTTCTAAATTAAAAGGAAACAAAATTTTAGTTCATGGAGGTGGTAAAAAAGCTACTTTTATCGCTTCAAAATTAGGCATTGAATCTAAAATGGTAAATGGCAGACGTATTACAGATGCTAAAACTTTAGAAGTAATTACCATGGTGTATGGTGGTTTAGTCAACAAAAACGTGGTAGCAAAACTACAAGCATTACAAACCAATGCAATAGGTTTAACTGGTGCAGACATCAACAGTATACAGTCAAATAAAAGACCTGTAAAAGAAGTTGATTTTGGTTTTGTGGGTGATGTAAAAAAAGTAGCAAATCATTCTATTGATAAATTAATCAAAGCAGATTTTACACCTGTTTTTTGCGCTATTACCCATGATGGAAACGGGCAATTATTAAATACCAATGCAGATACCATTGCAAGCACCATTGCTGTTGCTATGAGTAAAATTTACAATACATCTATTTACTATTGTTTTGAACTGAATGGTGTTTTAGAAGATTTTAATGATAAAACCTCTGTAATTCAGCAAATAAATACAGAAAAATACCAAAACCTTTTAGCAAAAAANATCATTACAGACGGTATGATTCCTAAAATAGACAATTGTTTTGATGCCCTACATAATGGTGTACAAAAAGTACATATTGGCAATACAGCTATGTTTACAAAAGAAAATACAAACTTTACAACTATCACTTTATAAAATGGAACTAAAACAACTCACAGAAAAAGCAATAGCACTTTTAAAAAGTTTAATAGAAACACAATCTTTTTCTACTGAAGAGGATAAAACAGCCGTTTTAATTGAAAACTGGTTTAAAGCGTATGAAATTCCGTTTAAAAGAACTAAAAACAATGTTTGGGCAACCAATAAATATTTTGATGAAACCAAACCTACATTGTTACTAAACTCACATCATGATACTGTAAAACCAAATTCTAAATACACAAATGATCCTTTTAAAGCCTTTGTAGAAGATGGCAAATTATACGGCTTAGGATCTAATGATGCAGGTGGTTGTTTGGTGTCTTTAATAGCAACTTTCACAAAGTTTTATGCAGTAGAAAATCTAAAATACAACTTGGTTATTGTGGCTTCTGCAGAAGAAGAAAATAGTGGAAATAATGGATTGAATAGTATGTTACCAATCATACCACATATAGATGTTGCCATAGTTGGCGAACCTACTTTGATGAATTTAGCAGTTGCAGAAAAAGGTTTAGTAGTTTTTGATGCAGAAGTTGATGGAACTCCAAGTCATGCTGCACACCCAAATGATAACAATGCAATTTATAACACTATTGAAGTTTTACAATGGTTTAAAGACTTTAAGTTTGACAAATCTTCTGATACTTTAGGTGATGTAAAAATGACGGTTACTCAAATAAATGCGGGTTCGCAACACAATGTAGTTCCTGGTCATGTAGATTTGGTGATAGATGTGCGTGTAAATGATGCCTATTCAAATCAAGAAATTGCAGATATTTTACAAGCACAAGCACCTTGTACTAAAATTACCCCAAGAAGTTTACGCCTGAACTCCTCTTCTATTTCTTTAGAACACGATTTGGTAAAAGCAGGAATTGCTATGGGAAGAGAAACTTATGGTTCTCCAACATTATCAGACCAATCTGTGTTAACTTGCCAATCTTTAAAGTTAGGACCTGGAGATAGTACACGTTCGCATTCTGCCAATGAATTTATATATTTGGCTGAAATTGAAGAAGGAATAAAGATTTATGTGGAATTGTTGAATCGTGTAATTGTATAAATAGTTCTTGGTTGGTGGTTATTAGTTTTTGGTACTTTTGCCTCGAACTATAAACTACAAACCAAAAACCAAAAACCAAGAAAATATGAAATTGTGGGATAAAGGATTTACCATAGACAAACAAATAGAAAACTTTACAGTTGGTAATGATAGAGAAATAGACATACACATTGCTAAATATGATGTACAAGCTTCTTTAGCGCATGCAATTATGTTAGAATCTATTGGTATTATTTCTGCTGATGAGTTGGCTGACTTAAAAAAGGGTTTACAAGAATTAGCATCAGATATCGAAAACGGAACTTTCGTAATTGAAGCATCTTTTGAAGATGTACATTCTAAAATTGAGTGGGAATTAACTAATAAATTAGGCGAAGTTGGAAAAAAAATTCATACGGCACGTTCTAGAAATGATCAAGTTTTAGTGGCTTTGCAGTTGTATTACAAAGAAAACTTGGCAATTATTAATAATAAAACAAAAACACTTTTTGATACGCTTTTAAACCTAGCAGAAACCCATAAAAAAGGTGTATTGCCTGGTTACACGCATCTACAAGTAGCAATGCCATCGTCTTTTGGTCTGTGGTTTTCTGCCTATGCAGAGTTGTTAATAGACGATGTTTATATGTTAAATGCAGTTGCAAAAGTAGTAGATCAAAACCCTTTAGGTTCTGCAGCAGGGTATGGTAGCTCCTTCCCTATTGATAGAGAGTTAACTACCAAAGAATTAGAATTTGCAACCTTAAAGTACAACGTAGTTGCTGCTCAATTAAGTAGAGGAAAAAGCGAACGTTCTATAGCATCTGCTCTAGGTGGATTGTGTAACACAATGGCTCGTTTTTCTATGGATGTTTGCTTGTATATGAGTCAGAATTTTGGTTTTATTACGTTTCCTGATGAATTAACTACAGGAAGTAGCATTATGCCGCATAAAAAAAATCCAGATGTTTTTGAATTGATTCGTGGGAAGTGTAATAAAATTCAGGCATTACATTCAGAAATGTTACTGATTACTAATAATTTACCAACAGGTTACCATAGAGATTTTCAGTTATTAAAAGAGAATATTATCAATGCTTTTGAAGATGTAAAAGACATTTTAGACATTTTTAATTATGCCATTCAGCAGGTAATTGTAAAAGATATCGATTTGAATGATGAAAAATACCAATATTTATTTACAGTAGATTCTATTAATAATTTAGTGGTTGAAGGCATGTCTTTTAGAGAAGCTTATCAAAAGATTGGAGGGCAAGTTCAGGAAGGAACTTACACACCAGATTTAGGAAAAGAACATACACATTTAGGGAGTATTCATAATTTAGGGTTGGATAAAATTGCTGAGAAATATCCTAAATTATAGAAATAAGCATATGAAGCTACATAAAAAATCCTTCAATTTTATATAATTTGAAGGATTTATTTTTTTTGAAACGTGTAAGCTTTAAAGTCTTAAAAAGTTGACAAACTGTTTGCGTTAGGGATTGAAACGACATCCTTTTTGCTTTTTCTGCAAAAAGATATAGTGAAAAGCCCGTTAAAACGCTCAAAAAGATTAAATTAATTTTTGTTCTTTAAAATATTTTAAAGGAACAAACAACATACCAAAACATTGACTGTCTTCTTTACCCATATTTTTATGATGAACTTTATGCGCTTTTCTTAATGCTTTTAGGTATCTGTTATTGGTATTTTTAAACCAACTAAATCTTCTATGAATTAAAACGTCATGCACTAAAAAATAAGCGAGTCCATAACATAAAATACCTAAACCTATAAAAAATAAGTAGGTTTGTGGTGTGTAACTTCCTAAAAAGAAAAGTGCTATACTTGGTACTGCAAAAACTACAAAAAATACATCGTTTTTTTCGAAAACATGAGGATACCCAGGCTCATGATGATCTGCATGCAAAAACCAACCAAACCCGTGCATAACGTATTTATGGGTAAGCCAAGTAATACCTTCCATTGTTAAAAATACACCAATTGTGGTAAATGCATATAACATTTTAAATTAAATTTAATTTATATTTTACATAACTTCTTGCCAACAAATTTATTTTCATTGGATCTGAAATTCGAATTCTAGTATCCATAATTTTTTCTGAAGGTACACTGTTTAATTTTTTTAATAATCTTCTGTAATATCTATAAGCCATATAAACACCAAATTTGGCTTCTACTGGTAATTTTAAAACACCATTTGTAAAGGCATAATTAAAATCTTCTTCAATCTCGTCTATTATTTGCTGTTTAGAGGCTGGATCTAGTTTGCCTAAATCAATAGTTGGAAAATAAGACCTGTTTAACAACTCAAAATCGTCTTTTAAATCTCTTAAAAAGTTTACTTTTTGAAATGCTGACCCTAAACGCATCGCTGCATCTTTTAATTCGTTAAACATTGCATCATCTCCATTTACAAAAACTTTTAAGCACATTAAACCAACCACATCTGCAGAGCCATAGATGTAGGCATCATACTCTTCTTTTGTTTGGTATTCTGTTTTGTGCAAATCTGCTTTCATACTTCGTAAAAAAGCTTGCACCATTTCATCTGGTATATTATATGTATTTACTGTTTGCTGAAAAGAATTTAAAATAGGATTTAAGCTAATGCCTTGTGCTTTTGCGATGTAATAATCTTTTTCAAAATGAGCCATGAGCTCTTCTTTATTATACTCATGAAAAGTATCTACAATTTCATCCGCAAAACGTACAAAACCATAAATATTATAAATATCGGTTCTTATTTTTGGGGATAGCATGTTTACAGCTAAAGAAAAAGAAGTACTATATTTTTTAGTCACTAATTTACTGCAACTGTGAGAAACATTGTCAAATAATTCTTTCATAATGATCTTAATTTTTAGTAATAAGTTCAGATGCTATTTTACCAGAAATTAATGCTGGTGGTACACCAGGACCTGGAACTGTTAACTGGCCTGTAAAGTACAAATTATTTACTTTACTACTTTTTATTTTTGGTCTTAAAAATGCTGTTTGCAGTAAAGTGTTCGCCATTCCATAAGCATTTCCTTTATAAGAATTATACTCTTCTTTAAAGTCTTTTACGCAAAAAGATTTTTTAAAGATAACATTATTTTTAACATTTTGATTGGTTAATTTTTCAAACCTGTCCATAATTTTATGAAAATACTGCTCTCTAAGTTCTTCTGTATCTTCTATACCAGGTGCTAAGGGGATTAAGAAAAAGCCAGCTTCTTTACCTTCTGGAGCGGATGTTTTATCTGTCATAGAGGTAAAGTTTGCATAAAATAATGGTGCTGTTGGCCATTTTGGATTGTCGTAAATTTCTTCTGCGTGAGCATCAAAATCTGTATCGAAAAATAATGTATGGTGACTAGCGTTCTCTATTTTTTTATCAAAACCAACATAAAACAATAAAGATGATGGGGCAAAGGTTTTTTTGCTCCAATAATTTCCTGAATATTGTCTTAAATTTTGATCTAATAAGGTTTCTGTATGATGATAATCTGCACCACTTAACACTAAATTAGCTTTAATTTCCTCTCCATTTACCAATAAACCAGATACGTTTTTATGATCATCTACCAATATTTTTTCTACGTTGGCCTTTACTCTAAAATCTACCCCTAAAGAAGTAGCTAAAGAAACCATTGCTTCGATAACTTTGTACATACCTCCTCTTGGATGCCACGTACCTAAACCAAAATCGGCATAATTCATAAAATTATAAAATGCTGGTGTATTGCTTGGTTTTGCACCTAAAAATAATACAGGAAATTCTAATATTTGTATTAATTTTTGATTGGTAATTTTTTTTCGTACTTGTTTTCTAACGGTAGAAAAAAATTGACTAACTCTAGCAATAGTTGTAGTTGTAACCAATTCTAATGGAGAAATGCCTGGTCTGTATACCAAATCTAAAATGGCCGTTTCATAATTAGATTTTGCTGAGTCTAAAAATGTTTTTAAATGTTTACTACTCCCCTTTTCTACTTCTTCGAACGTTTTGTAAATGTCTTCTAAGTTTTCAGAAATTTTTAAAGAATCCTTTTCTCCAAAAAACACTTCGTAACCAGGATTTAACTTATCTAATGTATAATAATCTGAAGGTTTTTTTCCAAAATCTGCAAAAAAACGTTCGAAAATATCTGGCATCCAATACCAAGAAGGTCCTAAATCAAAAGTAAAACCATCTTTTTTGTATTGTCTTGCTCTACCACCTAACGTATCGTTTTTTTCTAATACAGTTACTTTATAGCCTTCTTTTGCAAGGTAACAAGCGGCAGACAAAGCAGAAAAGCCAGAGCCTATAATATAAATTTGTTTATCCATTTAGGTTTGATTGTTTAACAAATAAAATTAAACATTTATTTTTTATAAAGTGAATATTATAATTCTTTTAACACATCTGTAACAGTATCAAAGAAACTTATTTGAAAATTGTAATTATTATTTTTTACCAACTCTGTCTTTCTACCAATAGCAATAAATTCATGATTTGTGTCTTTTAAAATATCATTAATCTGATTAAAATAATCATCTATTTTATCATCATAAGGTTGCACTGTTAAAGAGGTTACAAAACACAACTCTCTATCGTTTTTAAAGAAATAGTCTAAATTGTCTAAGGGCAGGCTTTGTCCTAAATAAATCGTATGATTACCTCTTAAGACCAATTCGTAATTTAAGTATAACAAACCTAATTCATGAATCTCATTTTCTGGTAAAAATAAAACATAAGTTTTTTTAGAATAAGTTATACTATATTGTAAATTCTCAGTATTAATATGAATTTTTTGCGCAATTAAATTAGATATAAAATGCTCATGTGCTGGCAATAAAGTATCTGTTTGCCACAAAAAACCAATGTGTTCTAAAAAAGGAATAAAAACATCTTTAAAAATTTCTCTAAAGGTTTTTTTATGCAACAGCTTGTCATAAGTATTATTAAATAGTACTTTATCAAACTGTAACATCGATAATTTAAAAGAACCTAAAGCTTCATCATTAATGGCCTTAGAGAAAGCCAATTCTCTTGCCTGAAGTTTAATTTCTTCTTCAGACATTTTAGCAATTTTAGAAATTTTGTGATTGTTTTTATTCAACAAAACAATGTTTAACAACTTTTGTAAATTGCTGTGAGAGTAATACCTAATGTTTGTACTTGTTCTTTGGGGTTTTAATAAGCCATATCTTTTTTCCCATATACGTATAGTATGAGCTTTGATACCAGAGATATTCTCTAGGTCTTTTATTGTAAAATCCTGCTTAATATTGTTCAATTTAAATGTATTTTAGTTGAACAAATGTAAAAAAAATAACTTCAACAATTTTTTTTTTAATAAAAATGTAACAATTTGCATAATNTTGCTACTTATATAAAACAATTAATCAACCANAATCAAATTGCAAAAANATTTAGAAGCTAAATTTTTAGATGACTTTGAAAAAAATCAGAACATAGCACATAAAATTTGTAGAATATATACCTCAAACAAAAGTGCTCATAATGATTTATTTCAGGAAATAACTATCCAGGTTTGGAAAAATTACCCAAAATTTAGGGGAGATTCTAAATTTAGTACTTGGATGTATAGAGTTGCTTTAAACACAGCTATCTCTTTGTATAGAAAATCTACTAGAAGAGTAAAAACGCAAGATATTAGCAATCTTGCTTACAAAATTAAAGCAACCGAATTATGATGATACAGAAGAACAACAATTAAAAGCACTTTATAAAGCTATTCATACATTAAATGATATTGAAAAAGCACTTATTTTCTTATACCTAGAAGATAAACCTTATAAAGAAATATCTGAAACTTTAGGTATTTCTAGTGTAAATGCAAGAGTGAAAATGAATAGAACAAAAGAAAAATTAAAAAATATTTTAAACCCATAGTTATGGATTTATTAGACAATTATAAAAAAGCCTGGACCAATCAACCAGAAGAAACTAGTAAATTATCTGCCATAGAAATTTATAAGTTAGCACATTCCAAATCATCATCAATAGTAAAATGGATTTTTATTATTGGTATTCTAGAATTTGTAATCTTAAATTCTTTGTACTTTTTTGTAGATATGGAAACTGTTATGGAAGAGTATCGAAAAATTGGGTTAGAAAATTTTATATACTACTCTAACATTTTAGCATACATTATTATTTTTTACTTTTTAGTAAAGTTTTACGTAAACTACCAAAGAATTTCTATAGTAGATTCTACAAATACGTTAATGAATAAGATTTTAAAAACCCGAAAAACGGTTAAAAACTATGTAATTTTTAATTTAGCTTATGTAGCTATATTAATGATGGTAGCAACTACTGCAAAGATTAACGCAAATTATACAGACTTAAATACAACTCAAATTTTTATGGTAATTGGGGCAACGTTACTTGCTACTCTTTTATTTTTAGGTGTCTTGTGGTTGTTTTATCAACTACTCTATGGATTTTTATTAAAAAAACTAAAAAGAAATTACAAAGAATTGGCTAAATTAAACAGTACTAATTAAAAGTATATTTCAATTAAAAAATACCATCCTTTTGCCTTTGCCATTAGAAATGTTGTTTTATATGATAAAATCAAGAGTGTTTTACAGAGTTATTTTCTCTTATAATAATAGGTTTTTACTTCTAAAAATTTTGTAGTTCTTTTAATAATACTTGATGCATTTCGTCTGTATAGTTTAAATGGGTTACAATTCTAATTTTACCTTCTCCCATAGGTGTTAATAGAATATTTTTGTCTGCCATTTTATCAATAAAATTGTCTGCTCCTATTTTTTCATCCACATAAAAAATTAAAATATTGGTTTCTACAGATTCTATTTTTGAAATGTAACTACAGCTTTCTAAAACTGTAGCAATTTCTTTGGCTTTTTTATGATCTTCTGCCAATCGAGAAATATTATTATCTAAAGCATAATTGGCTGCTGCTGCTAAAAAACCAACTTGTCTCATACCACCACCTAATAGCTTTCTTAAACGTAAAGCTTTATTTATATGCTCTTTAGAGCCCAACAACATAGAACCAATAGGTGCTCCTAATCCTTTAGAAAAACAAATAGAAATAGTATCAAACAAGGCACCATATTGTTTGGGCGATTCGTTTTTAGCCACCAAAGCATTAAATAAACGTGCACCATCTAAATGAAAAGCCAAGTTATTTTCTTTTGCAATTTGATAAATCTTCTCTATTTCAGTAAAGTCCCAACAAGCTCCACCACCTTTATTGGTGGTGTTTTCTATACAAACCAACTTTGTAAAAGGTAAGTAAATTTGTGGTTTTGTAGTAGCTATATCTACTATTTGATTAGCCGTAAACATGCCTCTATTACCATCTATTAATTTACAAGTTACGCCAGAATTAAAGGCAACTCCGCCACTTTCGTAATTGTAAATATGTGCGTATTTATCGCAAATAACCAAATCTCCAGGTTGCGTATGTAATTTTATCGCAGTTTGATTTGCCATGGTTCCAGATGGAAAAAAAAGAGCTGCTTCCACACCAAACATATTTGCAACTTTTTCTTGCAAAGCATTTACTGTTGGGTCCATATTAAACACATCATCACCCACTTTTGCTTGCATCATAGCTTCTAACATTTCTGGTGATGGTTTAGTTACTGTGTCTGAAATTAAGTCTATTGTCATTCGCTTTTCTTTGTTAGTTTTTAAATATTCTTTAAATAAAATTTCAAAAATTTTTTACTTGTAAAAATAACTTGTCCTTATTTTCATCATAATAAAATGTAAAATAACCTTCTAGCTTGCTAATTCCTTTTTATAATTTTTTTCCAGATTTTTCTATGAAAATTGAGCAAAGCCATTAAAAGATAAGCTTGTAAAAAGTAGTAATTTTTTCATGGTAAAAAAATTTTTTATAAATCTATAAAAATAAGGCTTAGTTTTAAAAGAAGAAATCATAAAAAATCGTTTATTTTTGTGATGCTTATGATTACACAAGACCAACTAAAAAATATTTCTAAAAGAATTGAGTTACTAAAATCTTATTTAGAGATTGATAAAAAATTAATTGAGATAGCTAACGAAGAAGAAAAAACGGCTAATCCAGATTTTTGGAACGATCCAAAAACCGCAGAAATTGTAATGAAAGAACTACGTTTCAAAAAAAAGTGGGTAGAAGATTACAATACCTTAGTGAGTATGGATGAAGACATACAGGTTTTATATGATTTTTATAAAGATGGTGAAGTTGAAGAAACAGAAATTACAGCACAATTTGAAAAACTTAGTACTTTTTTAGAAGATATTGAGTTTAAAAACATGCTTTCTGAAGAAGGAGACTCACTATCTGCAGTTGTACAAATAACAGCGGGTGCAGGAGGTACAGAAAGTTGCGATTGGGCAGAAATGTTGTTTAGAATGTATACAATGTGGTCAGAAAAACAAGGTTTTAAATTAAAAACGCTTAATTATCAAGCAGGAGATACTGCAGGTATAAAAACAGTAACAGTTGAAGTAGATGGTGATTATGCTTTTGGTTGGTTAAAAGGCGAAAATGGAGTACATCGATTGGTGCGTATTTCTCCTTTTGATAGCAATGCAAAACGTCATACCAGTTTTGCTTCTGTGTATGTGTATCCTGTTGCAGACGATTCTATTGAAATAGAAATAAACCCAGCAGATATAGAAATTACCACTGCACGTTCTAGTGGTGCTGGAGGGCAAAACGTAAATAAAGTAGAAACAAAAGTTCAATTAACACACAAACCAACAGGTATACAAATTTCTTGTTCCAATTCTCGTTCTCAGCANGATAATAGAGCTACTGCAATGCAGATGTTAAAATCTCAACTATATGAAATTGAACTGCAAAAACAACAAGCTGCTAGAGATGATATAGAAGCNAACAAAATGAAAAACGAATGGGGAAGCCAAATTAGAAATTATGTAATGCATCCTTATAAATTAGTAAAAGATGTAAGAACTGGGCAAGAAACAGGTAATGTGGATGCCGTAATGGATGGAAATATAAACGCATTCTTAAAAGCGTATTTAATGTTGAATGGGCAAAAGAAAGAGTAAGCTGTAAGCTGTAAGCTGTAAGCTGTAAGCTGTAAGCAAAAATAGAAACTTTGAAACTAAAAATGAT
>P_2C_Liq_1_UnCtyDRAFT_1000204_pt1 | contig 25013 bp, 29 predicted proteins | sample Pon2CUnioCityCA_2_FD_10234 | JGI IMG/M metagenome (IMG submission 10234) | reverse complement strand
AGTTGAAATTACACCTAAAGGTGATGTAGAAGTTGAAATTAAATCTGAAGAAGACGAAGAAGAAGCTGAAGAGTCAGAAGAAGAAGCTGAAGAGTCAGAAGAAGATGAAGACGAGTCAGAAGAAGCTGAAGACGAGTCAGAAGAAGCTGAAGAGGAAGATGCAATGGAAGCTTATAAAAACTCAATCACTGAAAAGTTACAAGCCTTAATTAATAAAGCTGAAGAAAATAAAGTTGCTGAGCCACACTTCTTTCGGTTTGTATCAGAATCTACTCGTAATAAATTTAACGAACTAGAAACAGCTGATAAATCTAAAGTACTTAGTGTAATTGAAGGTAAAGGTTTCCTAACTGAAGGACAAATCCTAGGGCTATGGAACACTGCATTAATTACTGATGCTCCAAATGCAAATGAGCCTAATGTAATTAAAATGATGCCAACTGAATATAAAGAAACATTTTCTAAGTTATCAGAAGCAAAGAAGAATCAAATTATTGCACAGTCTAAATATCATAAATTAGAGACTGAGTATCAAGTGAGAAACTTCTGGCAAACTAGAGATTTAAGAGAAACTGCACAAGTAATGGAAAAAGTTGAAATGGTAAAAGAATCTAAAGAAGAGGTTAAAACTTTACCATACGACTTAACAGGTGTGCAAGAACAACTAGAAAAAAGATTTAAGAAATAATTAAAAATTCATTTTTTTAATTTTTCAAAAATTCACACAGATATATAAACCAATATTAAAATAATATCGATTATCAGTTAAGAAGCAAAAGACTGAAGAGCAATCGAAATAAACAGAAACCATTTAAAAAAAAATATAAAATAAAAATGGCAAATTTAATTAACGAATCTGAAATCAGAGGTACTTGGGCTCCAATCATTGAGTCAGCTACAGGTGTTAATGATTCAGAAAAACTAGCTTGGATGTCGCAATACTGCCACAACCATAAACTTTATGAAGACGCAAACATTATGTCTTTAGACCCAACAATGAACCTTGCAGGTATGGGTGCTGCAAAATTCCCAAGCGCACATGGTGTAGCTGATGGATCAGGAGATAAATCTCCTTCTTTATTACCTTTAGCAATGCAAGTTGCTGCTCAAACAGTAGGTTTAGATTTAGTACCAGTTGTACCAATGGCTGGACCAATGGGATTATTATCTTATTTAGACTTTACTTATGAAGGTGGTAGAACTGATAACGGAGTTGCTCCAACTTACATTAAAGCTGCTGCTGTAGCTGGAACTGGTGATATCGCTGCAGGTTCTCCTGCAACTAACGCTGGTTACGAATTTATTGGAACTTCAAGAATCGATGGATATTCAATCTTTAAAGTAGGCGAAAACCTAGTTGAAGCTAACGTATCTGCTGACCTTGCTGCTGCTACTAGTGAATCTGAAGCTGATTTAGATGTACAATTAGTAAAAGCTTTAGAAGATCACATTAAAGGATTTGTTGCTGCTGACGAAGCTGGTAATCCATTCTCAAGAGAAGCTGGTGAATCAACTCCAGACAAAGTAATGGGTCTTTCTTTATTCTCTAAAAGCGTTGCTGCTGAAACTTTCCAAGTTGCTGCTGCCGTAACAAGAGAGCAAGTACAAGATTTAAAACAATTCGGTGTAGATGCTGTTGCTCAAGTTGAGTCAGTATTAACTAACGAATTAACTCAATCAATCAACCAACACATCTTAGGTTCAATTAGAACTCAAGGTATTGCTAACGTAACTAAAGCTTTCGGATCAGCTACTGCATTCGATATCACTTTAGCTGCTGCTAGTTCTCTCGCAGGTGGTGAAACTGTAGCTTCTGAGCACAGAAAAATCTTAACTCAAGTTTTAGCTGCTGCTAACTTAATTGCTAACAGAGGACGTAGAGGTGCTGGTAACTTCGCAGTTGTTGGACCACAAGTTGCTACTGTACTACAATCTATCTCAGGATTTGTTGCTAACCCAATGGCTAACACATTTACGCAATCTGCTGGTGCTATTTACCCACTAGGTTCAGTTGCTGGAATCAATATTTACACTGACCCAACAATGGACTGGGCTTCTTACCAAGTTGCAGTTGGACGTAAAGGTGACGGAAACGGACCAGGTCTTGTATTCATGCCTTACTTAATGGCTGAATCAGTACAAACTATTGCTGAAGGTACAATGGCTCCTAAAGTAGCTGTTAAATCTCGTTTCGCATTAGTTGAAGCTGGATTCCACCCAGAAACTCAATATGTTACTTTCAACATTTCAGCTGGTTCTCCTGCTGCATGGACTAACCTAATCAACTTAGCTTAATCCTAGAAAGTAAACTACATACTTTAAGAAAGGGAAATCGAAAGATTTCCCTTTTTTTATGCAAGATATATAGAGTATAAAATCAAATCTAATAGATATGAAAAGTTTTAATGATTGGTACGCCAGTATTAATGAAGAATTAGCTGAGCCGGTTGCAAATGCAGAACCTACTGTTGCTAGCCCAACGGTTTCTGAACCAACTTCACAAATGGCCGCAGGAAGAGAAGATATGATCCAAGATGTAGATGCAATTATTACTTCTTTAGAAGCCCTATCAGGTGAACTAAAAGAACAATTAATAAATGAAACAGGTTTAGCCTCGGTCGCTGCTGCAGGTGCTGCAGGTGCTGCTCTAGTAGGACTTGGAATGGGTGCTAAGAAATTATATGACGCTTCAGTAACAGCCCCAAAGGCTCGCAAGGCACAGGCCAAGGTAAATACAATGAATTTAAAAGTAGCAGGTGTTGAAAATATGATCAGTAGCGCTGATAAAGAACAGAAGGACAAGTTGCAGGCAAAACTAGACGCCGCTAAGGAAGCTGCCAAAGAACTACAAAGCTCAGTAGATGACAGGTACGCAAACTCATCAGGTGTAGTTAAGAAGGCACTTAGCGCCGAAAAGGCAAAAGGCAAAATGGAAGTGTTAAAGGCAGCTTTAGGTGATGCCAGCCCTGAGCAGCAAAAGAAAATTAAAGATCAGCTAGTTAAATTGAAAAACAAAGTCAAAAATGATGAGGCTGAGTTTAAACAAGAAGTAAAAGGTGCCAAAGAAGAAACTCCAGCTAAAGAACTGGATAAAGTAAAAGAACTAACTAGTGAAACTGGTAAAGATGATGGTGCAGATGAAAAGGCTAAAAAGGAAAGAGAGGCTAAAAACTCTAAAGAAGGTAAACTTGATAGGCTAAATGATTTATTAGCAAAGGCCAAAGAATCTAATGATGAAGAAAAAATTAAAAAGATACAAGATTTAATTGATAAAATTTCTGCTAAAGAATCATGGCAATTAGAAAACACTGAATTGGGTAGAATTTTTGAAGCAGAGGTATCTAAACTTGAAGCAGAATTTGCTCTTAACGAATCTAAGTATGTTACAAGCTCTATTAAAGATAGATTCTCAAGGTTACTATAATTTAGCCTGAGAATTCTTTCGAGCTAACTTTAAGAAATCCTGCTGTTGTTTCAGTAGGATTTTTTTTACATGTTTACGAAATTTAATTGAAGATTCTAGAATTCGAGGATCAACAGGTCCTCCCAGAGTGTCATGATACTTAGGATGAACAAAGTTCTTGGCTTTAAATTCATTTATACTACACTCAATTGGCATCCCAGAGAGTGCACATGTCCATTCTACAGTCTGATAGCTTTCCTTTAATTCTTCTAGTTTAGAGAATTCATTCATCGACCAATCATAATAATACTTGTTATTTTTATCAGCTTGGTGATAGCGGCAAATTTCAAATATGATATGTAAGAACTGATCGCTCTGTGCTCGGTCTGCAATGATTGGGTGTTCTAGTAAAAGTCTACGCTGTTGTTTTGAAATAGAATTATATCTAACCCCATATCTATTACGAGGATATGGACCACCTGTTCTTTTAATGTTAGGGTATTTTTTATTATATGCCATAAGAGAGTTGAAACAATCTAATATTATAAGATATAACTATTAAATTTATTTATCTATATGATCCAAGCATTATTTACCGAAAAATACAGACCTAAAAATCTATCTGAGCTAATTTTACCAGATAGAGTAATGAATAAGTTTAAAGACGGCCTAACACAGAATACCTTATTTGCAGGTAGTGCTGGAACAGGTAAAACTTCTACCGCAAAGGCAATAGTTCAACAGTTTGGCCTTCCGTATTTGTATATTAACGCTTCAACCGATACTTCAGTTGATGTAATACGTACTCGCATTATTGACTTTTGTTCAACAATGTCAGTATTGGACGATCAAGGAAAATTTAAGGTTGTAATCTTAGATGAGGTTGACGGTGTAAGTGACCAGTTTTTTAAAGCACTTCGCGCAACAATGGAACAGTTCGCAAGTAACAGTAGATTTATCGCAACCTGTAATTATATTAATAAGATTCCAGATCCAATTTTAAGTCGGTTTGAAGTAATTAGCTTTGATTTTGACAAAGCAGAAGAAAGTGAATTAACTAAAAAGTATATTCGTAGAGTATATGATATTTGTAAGGCTGAAGAATTAACAATTGAAAAAGACGCTTTAGTTGAGTTTGTTCGTCGTAATTTTCCAGATTTACGTAGCACTTTAAACAAGTTACAAGGGTTTAAGTCTCAAGGTACTACTAACATTACAGTTGATGATGTAAAGAAATTTAATTCAGTATATAAAGACGTATTTGAACTTATATTTAACGAAACAGACCCGGTGAAAAACTATCAATACCTAGTTGGAGAATATTCTAATAGAGTTGATGATGTGTTACAAACACTAGGTGAAGAGTTTATTGAATACATTCAGGCTGAAAAGCCCAATGCAACCAGGTTTATCCCACAGATTGCAATTACAGTTGCAGAACACCAAGCACAAAGAAATCAGGTAATTGACCAAGTCATTACTCTTTTATCATGTGTGTATAAATTACAAGAAATAGTTAGGCAATAATTTTTATTGTCAAAATAAATTGTTATATTTGTATATAACATAAACACAGTATTATGAAACTAGGAAAGCATACATTATTAATTGACGGTAACTATTTTTTACATAGTAGATTATTCGTTTTACCCAGAAAGAAAAATAAACAGCTGCTCGGTACCCAAGATGCCAAATCTCAATTAATGAGAAAACTATCAATTGACTTAGCGTCAGAAGTTAGAAAAATGGGCCCTTTTATCGACCAAGTAGTTGTGGCTGTAGATGCTAAGTCATGGCGTAAAGATCTTTTCCCAGAAGCACAATATAAAGGTACACGTGAACATGATGATTCTGTTAATTGGAAAGGTGTATTTGAAGTATATGCTAAATGGCAAGAAATTTTAGCTAAGCAAGGGGTTATAGTTCATCAAATTAACGGTGCAGAAGCAGATGATGTATTATTTGGTTGGTCAACTCAGCTCAATAATGAAGGTAAAAATTGTATTGTTTGGACAGGTGATAGAGATTTAATACAATTGGTAAACTACAATAAGGCTACTGATGCCTATACTCTATGGTATTATAATAGTAGACGTACTTTACTTGCATTTGAAGGTTTTGAACAACTATTAAATGAAAGTAGAAGTGAATCTTTATCTAATGAAGATATGCTATTTAATATGAGTGCAAATGAAGTGTTACATGATAAAATGACACATGATATTAAACAATGGCAAATTAAGAATACTGTTAAGATAGAAGAAATTAATTGCGATGAGTTTATTTTTACCAAAATTTTACAAGGCGATAAAAGTGATAACATTAAAAGCGTAGTTACATGGACCAAGACTATGAATAATGGTAAAGTTAGAAACTATTCTATTAGCGAAAAGATAGCTCTTAAGGTGTTACATCAATTCTCTAAAGAAGAAGGCAGTTTTAGAATTGATATGTTCTTTAATCAACAATATGTTGATAAAATAGTTGATATGATTTATCGAGTAGTAGGTAAAAGTAGTTCTGAAGAAATTAAGTTAAGATTTAATCAAAATTTAGATTTAATGTTATTACACTACAATACTATTCCAGAAGCAATCCAACATGAAATCTATAAGAATGTAGAACAAGATTTAGATAAAACTCCAAACTTTCATACTATTTCTAAGATGGAAAGAATCTTAGAAGGAACGGAATGGTTGGATAAAAAAGGTACAGGTGCTCCTTCAGGTTATGATCCATTTGCAGGTCTTGAAGATTCTGAGACTACTAAAAATAACACTGAACAACCAGAGAAGCTATTTTAGAATGAGAAAGGTATATAGAGGAGCGATTACAGTTAGAGAAGCTAATCAATTAATTAAAGAATATGGTTCGGGCACTAAACAACCAATAAAGGATAATACTGACCCAATTATCACTCGATTACTAGATCAGATGTCACAAGACTTTCAATTTACAGTGAAGGCTGAATCTTATTTCAGGGTTGAAAAGCTCCCTACAGGACATGATTGGCACCAAGACACTGGTGACCATGGTCATATGAAATGGTGTGAACTCGGATGCAGTATTCTATTAACAGATAATTTTACCGGTGGTAAAACTTGGTATGCTGGCGATGCAGAGTACCGAAATCCAACCCCATCCGACAGACTGTTATGTGATTTAGTGGCTCATACCTCGGATGAGTGGCACATGGTTGAACCCCATCAGGGCAACCGCACCGTACTGTTAATGTTTATTTAAACTAACCCCAATTTATTAATATAAAATATATGCTGGACGAAACTAAGCTATTCGACTTTATTAAGATTATGTTCACTAAGCCAGGTGACTATAAGAAAATTAAAAATCATAATAAAAAACGACATCATTTTATGATTAATAGATTTTTTGCAATTAAGTTTCCTGCGAATGCACAGTTATTTAATTATAATGGTATTAATCCAATCGCAGTAATAGATAGTTGGTCGCTAGTGGCTAATAGATTTAAAGGAGTGCCAGGATGGATTTACACTAAGACTAAGAAGTCAAAACAGGTCAGTAAAAAAACTTCGGAATATATACCTAGCGATGAAGCAATAAGAGTATTTATCGACAAGAATGAAATTGGCCAACGAGAATATAAAGAGTTGGAGCAATTCGCCAAAGAAAGACTATATGAACAACTGCAGTCTATCGAAAGATCGATGCAGGTATATTAATCCCACTGTGTATGAAAGTAGTAGATTTAAGTCTGTTTCCAACCTCAATAGACGTAACTCTGTATAGATATAATTATTTAGATAATAAAATCTGGACTCAATTAAAAAATCAAGTTGACTATATTGAAGTGGATGAAAACTCTATCATAGTTACTAGAAGTCAATTAGAGGCAATCATTACTGCTAATTATTCTAATCAAATTAATAAAATTAAATCCACAGGTTCTAAGTTTTTTCACACCCAAGTAAATACTGTTTATTTTATTTGGTCACTAGTACATGAAATGAAAAACTTACAATATATTAAAATTACTAGAGACTTAGATAAAGATTATAGTCGATTATTACATAACGCAGACGATGAAAAAACTATTGAGTTTGATTTTAAACTATTAAGCATTAGCATTAAATTATCAGAAATATTTGATGAAAATGAAGTTAAGATTATTAATCAAGCACTATATGATTTAGGTATCTTAGACGAAAATGAACCCTATGTTAGGCTAAAGGCAATTGAAATTATTAATGCCATTGATGATTTACTCGGCGATTTAGAAGAAGATATTTCTAGTGAAATCGCTGCCACTTTAAACGAACTATTAGAGGTATTTACTTTTAAAATTGAAAAAGACAACCCACTTACTTTGATAGTGACAGACTATTAATATGTTAATGATATATAGACTAAATAAGTCTGTCATGTCATGAAAATATTAAAAGATTTTGGAAAAAGAGAAGCTTTAATTTATATTATCGTTTTCCTTTGGATTTCTATTGGGCTATTTGCATTTTCAAAAGAAGCTAACCTGGCTGATCTTGCAGTATACTTTGGCTCGTTAACAACATACGCTGCAACTTATATTTGGGCAGAAACTAAAAGACCAAGTTCAAAACGAGGTATTTTAAAACCAGGACCAAGCTCTAGGCGTGAAATTATGATTTATGTAGTCGCAGCCCTATGGACAATTGCCGGATTTGGTGCAATTTGGTTTGCCGCCGACTTAAAACAATTATCAGTTTACTTTTTCTCACTGACTGGATTTGTAACTTCTTGGTTGGCTGGAGAAGCCTTTAAGCCAGAAGATGAAATCAATAAAAACTTACAATAAATGGTAACAGGATATACTGCAACGGAATATGGGGACTATTTAATAGCATCCTTACAGGAGCCTTACTATAATACAGTTAAAGTATTAAATACTGAAATAGTAGCGGGTGTTCAAAATTCTTCGACAGTCGGTAATATTAGTACAACGGCAGGGTCTACTACAATATTAGGAAGCGGCACAGACTTTACAGCATTTAGTACTGGAGATGAAATTATTCTAGGAAATACAACCTTTGAAATTGCTAGTATTGGCGCTCAAAATGTGTTAGAATTAACAACTGCTCCTACGTTCACTACTAGTGGATTAGAATTTTATCTACCTGTAAACTCTAATAATTATTTTGAATATGAATATAGGTGGTCTCATACTAATAGCGAGTTTTCAGAATTTAGACCTTTAACCGATGATACTAATCCAGGCGATATTAGAACACTATTATTCGATCCTAATAAACCACTATGGATTGATGTAAAGGCAGAAGTAGCGGCGCTATCAGCTGGTCATACCATTTCAATCATTTCAGTTACATTTACTTTAGAAACTGAGAGTGGAACTGTTGAAAGTTGCCCTCAGTTTTGTGTAGAGTGTACGGACCCATTTGCAATGGACGGCTGCGCCAATATTGAAGTTAGTTGTGATACTGATTTATTTCAGCCCTATCAATTAACTAAAAGCGCCACTATTTATAAACAATTAGTGGGCATTACAAATAATATATTTGGCCACGAAGTTACGTATTTTAGAACAGAGCCAGATGCTCGAACTGAAGATGTAATCCTAATGGAATATTCATTACATAATGTAGTGGAAAAAAATCAGCTTAAGATCTTAGTGCCAGATAATGAATTTCCAAGTGAAGCAAATACATATGACATTTTTGGTATTGAGTTTGCAGAGTTTGAAATTCACATTGTAGCAGAAGAGTTTGAAAGCGTGTTTGGTCAAGGTAAAACTCCTCGCAATAAGGATTATATGTACATTCCGATTATTAATAGAATGTATGAAATTGAATCTATGTCCCTAGCAGATGAATTTAATCGTCAACATTCGTATTGGAGGGTTAAATTAGTTAAATATCAAGATAGGACTTCAGTTAATAAAGGTAATTTTGAACAAGAAACTGATAACCTAGTGACAGGCGTAGAAGAAATCTTTGGAGAACGTCAACGTGAGGAAATGGAAAAAGACACGAATCCACAGCAGTTCCAAACCGTTACTACTACTTATCGAGATGGTATTAGGCAATTCGTAGATAGAAGCCTGAGCATTAAAGATTATGATTTAAAGAATCGTTGGACGGTTGTGAGTAAGAATTATTATGATTTAAAAAACATCACTACTAATAATACTGCAATCTTATACGACATACCTTCTAAATTAACTTCTAGTGAAAACTTAGGAATTAGTTTATGGTTTTCACCTCAATTTTCCAATACAGATACTACTGAATATGTGTTATTTGGAGATATAGCTGCGATCGGAGGATTTAAAATTTATATTAGTAATACTTTACTGAAGATTGTTGCAAATGGCATAGAACATCAATTCACACATGGACTTACATTTAATGCTGGAGACTGGTATGGATTAATTTTAAACGTTAGTAATACATTTTTACAGTTAAATACAGCAATTTATCGATTGGATTCTAATAGCAATCAGGGCATGATTCCAGGTCAGCGTCCACAAGATGCATCTAATAATTTAATTGAAGAATACTCACATATGATTGAAATGCCACAAGAACTAATCTGGAATCCAGGCGAAAACTATCACTTACGAGGTAATAATACATATATGACCAATATTAGAGTGTTTGAAAAAACAATCGAATACGAACAGCATCATAATATTTTAAATCAATATGTGGTTAGAGACAATCAATTGGCCATATTAATCGATAATGCAATCTCAAGCCTAGGCTACCAAAAATTCTATAACGCCAGATAAAAGGATATATAAGTTATAAATATATTATAATATTATATGTCAGATAAGAAGGATATAAAGTCTCAGGCTGAAGAAATCAGACAAGAGCTGGATAATTTAATAGGAGATCACACCCCGCTAGAAGAAACTATAGAAACAGACCCACAGTTGCCCGCTAAGCGTGAACAACTTAGTTTGCCTAGTTATGCAGAAATAAAAACATCGTCAACTAAAAAGGCCAAAAAGACTATTACTAGTCTAATGAAGTTTTATTTGGATGAGGATATTATTGAGAGGGACGAATACATTCAAGCTAAGAAAAAAATAGATGAAATGACAATGAGTTCTTTAATCTATCAACTTCAAGCTGGTGAACGCGCTCTAACTACTCTACTTGAAACAATTGAAGACGGTGAAATTGCACCCCGAATGTTTGAAGTACTAGCCACTTTACAAAAATCAATGTTAGATATTATTAAGTCACAGACAATGTACTTGATGGCTGCAGAAGAAGGTGCTAAACGCATTGCTAGAGATATTGAACTGTATAAGAAGAGAGATGACGTAAGAGAAATAAGTGAAGCTTCTGGTGGTAAACCGGCGAGTGAAACAACACAGCGAGGCACTAAAGACTTGATGAGAATGATTCGTAGTGGAATAGATGCCAGTGAAGAGATTGAAGATATTAATCCTGAGATAGAAGAATAATTATGAGTGATTACGTAGGAGATAATCGTTGGATCCCAAAGGGTGAATCAGCCGATGAAGCAAGTAAATTAATTTGGTCAACTAAGTCAGTAAATGAATTGCTACTAGCACTGGACAAGGGTTATAGACCTAAAGTGCCAATGCCTTTTTATGAAGGTAAACAGTTTCTGCGTAAAGGAAACATTGTCTTCGAATACACTGAAGAAGAAATTGCAGAACTGGCAAGATGTGCAAATGATATTGTATACTTTGCAGAAAAGTATGCGGTAGTAATGACCGATGACGGAGTTCAACAGGTAAAACTACGAGACTATCAAAAACAAATGCTGAGTGACTTTCAGCATAATCGCTTTAATATCGTGTTGGCGAGTCGCCAGATGGGTAAAACGGTGACAGCTTCTATCTTTAATGCCTGGTATATTACATTTAACTATGATAAAACTACACTACTATTAGCCAATAAATCAGAATCAACAAAGGAAATCATCGATAAAGCAAAGGTTGTAATTGAAAACTTACCGTTTTTTATGAAGCCTGGAATTATCAAATACGATGTAATGAATGTTAGAGCTGATAATGGATGTAGGTTGATAGGACAATCAACTACTGCAAAGTCAGGGATTGGTTTTACAATTCATAATTTATACCTAGATGAGTTTGCCCACATTCACCCAACTATCGTAGATTCATTCTATGAAAACGTATACCCAACGCTATCAGCTTCAAAGGTTTCCAGAATCAATATTACTTCTACTCCAAACGGCTTTAACAAGTTCTATGAGATATTTGCAGAGGCAGAAAAGGGCAACAATGAATATAAGGCAACCCGAATTGATTGGTGGCAACACCCAGAAAGAGATGATGCATGGTATAAAAGAGAATTAGCTAATTTAGGCTCTGAAGAAGCATTTAACCGTCAATACGGAAATGAGTTTACCAGTTCATCTAGTTTATTATTAAGCCCAGGGACAATGAAGCACTTAAGAAGTAATGCTAAAAAGTTTGAATGGTATGACTTTGAGGAGTTTGATAATATTCATATTGACACAAAGGGGTATTTAGGCTTTGACCCAGACTGGGATGTAGAAGACGCGGCAAATAGTCAAAGATTCTATTTATTTTCAGTCGATATTGCAGAAGGTAATGGCGGTGATTATAGCGTAATCAATATGTTTGAAGTTGAACCAATGACAGACGATGACATCAGAAACTTTATTAGTCCAGGTGCAATGTATGATTTCTTTAGATTACGACAAGTTGGAGTGTTTAAAAGTAATGAACATCCAATTGAAGATTTTGCAAAGATTCTATATACTCTGGCAGTTGATATTTTTAACCCAGAGAACTTAAAAATGGTGATAGAATTTAACACCTATGGTACAATTCTATTAAAATACTTAAGTACTGTTTTTCCAGGCAGAAATGACTTTGAAGATGAAATGGTACTGAGGTTTAAACACCGCCATGATTCTAGGGTTTTAAAACCAGGGCTAAAATTAAAAAGCGATAATAAATCAGTATTCTGTCAAAACTTTAAAAAGCTAATTGAAATGAACAAGATGAAATTAGCAGATATAAATACAATTCAAGAGGCTAGTTTATTTGGTACTTTAAAAAATAATAACTATGGTGCACAGATGGGTCATGATGATATTATTATGACTGCCATTACTGCAACTGAATTTTTTGGTACTACTGACTATGCAGATTATATTGAAGAGATGTTAGATTTGATAGACCCTGAAAAACATAATTTAATGGAAGAAATACTATATAATGAAAATGACATCCAAGGTGATATGCAATTTGACATATATTCGCTAATATAACAAATTCTAATTTAGAAGATAGATATATAATAAAAGAAAAAAATACAGATAAAAATTATGGCACTAAGTCCGCAATTATTACAATTTAAATCTAGTGGTGTTTATCGTTTAGAATTTGATAAGTCACAAACTGCAAACATTAACGTAGATACGCTAAGATTAGTTGTAGGGCACTCTCGTAAAGGTCCTTACAACACCCCGGTTTTAATTGATAATGTTGAAAACTTTACAAATGTTTTTGGCTCTATTGATAGAAACTTAGAAAGAAAAGGAATGTTTTTTCATCGTTCAGCGATTGAAGCCTTAACTAGAGGTCCTATTTTAGCCCTAAATGTTAGTTCATTTGATGATGGAACTAACGACAAAGGTTATTATGCACAGCCAGTAACTAACGGTTCTGTTGATAGTTTAACAGCTGATAGTAATAAAAATACAGCCTATAAGAATTTCTTTGACATGGATAAGTTTATGACTCCGTCAGATTCTAAATTCTTAGAATTATCTACAGGTGATGATAATTTAATTAACTTCGCTAACATTAAACAGTCTCCAATTACAGTATTCGTAAGAAAGGCTCAAGATGTAGCAGAATTTAATATTACTGCTAGAGAATGGTACGGTGAAGGTAATGTACCTGCATTTATGAATGACTTTGATTATATTTCAGATTTTATGATCGATGTATTCGTATTTAAAGGTGAATTTAATCCTGTAAGCATGGACACTGATCCAGTTTATGGAGCATACTTTACTAATGAAGGTTTAGATAAAAATAAATTAGCACAGTTTGCTAATCTTCGTCAAGTAACTCTTGAAGCACAATATACAGGATCTATGATTCCGGGTTTTAAAGACTTAGAAGGTAGAAACTTATATATTGAAAGTATTATTAACAGTGAGGCTCGTAGAACTGGTCTTTTTTGTGCAATCGATGAAGATGCAGTAATGGATGAACAAGGTACTAAGTTAGACTTAGTTGGACATACATGGGATGCAGATCAAGATTATGAATTACTTTCATATGTGATTGGACAAACTGTATCAACTGATGGTCAGATTACTATACCTGAAGACGGCGATGCAAGTGATGGAGTAACTCCAGTTACTGCAACTGTTACAGATGATGAATTAGTATTTACTAACTTTGACCCATCAGCTTCTTTCACAATAGGTAAATTCTTAGTAGGTGCAACTAGCGGTGAGTATGTAGAAATTACAGATGTAGATGCTACTACAGTAACATGTGACGGTAACATTGATGCAGCAACATACGAATTTACAACAGATGCAGCAGATCCTTTAACAGCCGAAACTATTAATATGTTAGATGTGTCTAATTCAAGAGTTAAAGCATATGACTTTGAAGGTGACTCAGGTACATATAGTGTAAATGGTACATCATTTACAATAATTACAACAGAAACGTCTATTGAAATTAGTGCAGGTGATTACGTACCTGCGGCTAACGGTAGACTGGCTAAAGTAACTAGAATCTCAAAATCAGGAACAGCTTCTTTTACTTATGAAATATTTTGCGATGTAGCTCCAAAAGCAACATGGGATGGATATTACATTAAATCATTTGAAGCTGCAACTAATATTTATAAGCCTTTTGTATTACCAGGAGCATCGTTAGAAAATAAAGAAATTAGTGATTGCTTAAACGTACTACAAGGTGGAAATGGAATATATAACGCTTTAATCGATAAAGATGTAGTAGACTTTAGATATGTAGTTGATACTTTCTCTTCTTATGATTCTACAGGAATTTTAAACAAGAGTCAATTATCTCAATTAGCATTAGACAGACAAGGTGCATCGGCAATCTTAAATGCGCCAACTGTTGCAGATTTTAAAGCTTCAACTGATCCTTCATTCACTGACGGTAATGGTACATTTAACACGGCATTTATTGCACAAGGAGGTAACTTAGATAAAAACCCAACCAAAATATACGCATTACCATCAATACAAGATGGTGCAAATCATGCATTTTATTACGGTCCTGGGCTAATAGTTAGTGATAATGGTAAAGACATTATCGTACCACCAGCGGCATACGTTGCAAACAACTACTTAGATAAATACACCAATGCTTTACCTTGGTCAATTGTTGCAGGTCCACGTAGAGGTGTTGTATCTGGCACAAATGTTAAAGGAGTTGAATATTCATTTGACAAGAGTGATAGAGATGTTCTAGAACCATTTGGAATTAACCCAATAGTTTTCCAAAGAGGTGTAGGTTTAACCATCACAGGTAATAAAACAGCACAACAGTCAATTAAATCAGCACTTTCTTCAGCTCACGTTAGAGAAGCTCTTATTTATATTCAAGAAGGTATTGCAGACATCTTAAAAGATTATGTGTTTGAATTTAATAATGTTCAAACTCGTTTAGAAATTAAGACTGTAGTAGATTCATTTATGGAAAGTGTAAAACAAGATGGTGGTGTATTTGAATATCGTAACATTATGGATCAATCAAATAACACTGATGAAGTGATCGACCAAAACTATGGTATTATTGACACTTACGTTGAACCAGTTAAAGGTTTAGAAATTGTAGTTCACAGAACAACCGTCTTAAACACCGGTGAAATTTCAACTGGAAACTTTCTATAATAAATAATTAGATATATAAAAAAATACAAATAATTAAACATGGCTTTACCACATTATTCACAAGATCAAACAAGCAGACAGGGTAGACAGTTTGAACCAGTACAGGCAAATCTGTTTGAAGTAACAGTGCTTCCTCCGGCAGGAGTTGCAGATGCACCCTTAATGATTCAACATGTAAACTCAATCGGCGGTTTAGATCTTTATAAAGAAGTAGCTGCTGTTGAACAAAAATACAAGTTCTCAACACGTTCTTATGCAGGTATGCCTGATACAACATCCGTTGATGTGAATATTAACTTTTCACTTAACTTAAATGATGCTAATCAAGCATATTTATATAAATCAATGAGACAATGGTACAACAACCAATATGATCCACAGACCGGAGAAATGGGTTTAAAAAAGGATTATGTTGGAACTATTGTAATTGTACAGTTTAACAGAGCAGGTGATATTTATAGAACAGTAACTTTAGAAGATTGCTTTATAACATCTGGATTACCATTTACAAATGAACTTAATTATGAGACTACAGATGCTCAACAGCTAGAGGTAACTTGGAGATGTGATACATTTAGAGAAGTATTAGCTTAACATAAATTTCTATTAAAATAGGGACCGGGCGGTCCCTATTTTTTTATGAAACAAAAACATAATATAATGATATAATAATAAGATGGATAAATTAACCAAGAAGTTACAAGTTCTTTTATCTGAAGACGAGGTTACTGTCATTAACAGAATTATCTTGAATGAGGCAATTGAAAGTGGTGAGAGACCAATTTCAGTGTCTGCTTTTATTCGTAGAATAATTCGAGATGAAATTGATCGTAAATCTGATGATTTAAAGGAGTGGAAAAAAGATAATTTGAAAAAACTTAAAAAGAAATAACTAATGAGCGACGACAAAGACATTAATTTAAATGAAGACTACAAAAAAATTGTAGAAGGTGTTGAACCGCCAGAGCAACCTAAACAAGAACTTGGCAAGGTCGATATGAATAAGTTTAAACCTGAAGAAGCACAAACTGCAGACTTCCATTTAGGCTATCATAACATTCCGGTAACTGAACTACCTTCTGGTGGAATGTTCTATCCAAAGAACACTCAAATTTCTATTCGCAGCGCTAAAGTGGCAGAAATTAGACACTTCTCTACTGTCGATGAAAGCAACGTATTAGATGTAGATGATAAATTAAATTCAATAGTAGAGTCATGTACTAGGGTTACTTCTGATAAAAAGAGAGTATCCTATAAAGATCTATGTGAAGAAGATCGTTTTTATCTAATCTTATCAATCAGGGATTTAACTTTCCCAGAGCCAGAATCTCAGTTAACAGTTGAACACAAAGATAAAAAAGGTAAAAAGCACACTGTTGAAATTAAAAAAGACTACTTTCAATATTTTAACATTCCAGACACTCTAGATAAATATTACGATGAAGGCAAAAGAACTTTCTTAATTGAGACCAAGTCATTTGGCACTATCGAGATGAGACCCCCATCAATCGGAGTAATGCAAAAGATGACTGAGTATATTAAAGACCGTCAAGAAAAGGGTGAAAATATAGACCAATCAGTACTACAGGTAATGCCATACTTAGTTCATGAGTGGAGAGGTTTTACTGACAAGGACATCTTCAAGTTTGAAATAGAGATGAACAATTGGTCGAATAAAAAATACAGTTTAATTTATAAACTAGCAGAACAAATGAAGGTTGGAATTCAACCAGAAATGTCTGTACAGATTGGGGATGTTGAGGAGGTCGTCCCGATCAGCTTTCGCGATGGCATCAAATCTCTTTTCATTGTTCAAGATATCGCTGGAGAACTTCTTTAAGACGAAGTTTTACATCTATCTTCACCTTCATATGCAACCTTCTGAACTGGAGGCCCTGGAATACTATGAATTCCACTATTTAATGAAGGACTTGGCCGACTATTTAAAGAAAAAGAATGAAGCTGAAAGCGGTCAACAAGAACAAGGTAATGACATGATGAGTAAGATGAAAATGCCAAGCATGAAAATGCCTAGCATGAAAATACCAAAACTATAATTTAAAGGCCTTACACTGTAAGGCCTTTATTTTTTGATATATAGATTACAGGGAAAAGAACTTTAAACCTTATATGAAATTATTATTAGCGCCTTTAGTTAAACTGGGCACCCTTATTGAAGAAGAAAAGAAACTAGTTGAAGAAATCCATTCAGTATTGACGGTGGATTTAAAACGAGCTTCGACTGAAACTCATAAGGAGCTGAAGCAACATACCGTACTATTAGGTGAAATTAGAGACCTGTTAAAGGCTCAAAATAAACAACAGGCTGAGTCTTCTGGCAAGGCTCCAAAAGTGAAACTGCCAGGTTTAATGTCTGGAATTGGTGCGGGCTTAGCAATTATTACTATGGCTGCAGCCCTGGTTGCCGCTGCTGGAATTTTTAGTGTGATGCCAAGCGTTACACCAGGTCAATTATTAACTGCAGTCGCAATTGGTGCTGTATTTGTTGTTTTATCACCTGTATTTACAGAAATATCTGAAAGTTTACGAGGTGGTGGCTTATATGAAAGAATTGTAGGTGGTGCAGCGGGTGTCAGTAGTGGTATTTCAGGCACTAAAGAATTGCTACAAAACGTTGGAGGTACTGGTTTAGCTATGTTATCGATGGCCATTGCAGTTACTGCTACCGCCTTTGTCTTTACTTTTATGTCACAACCCAGCCTAGCTCAAATTGGAACCGCACTTTTAATAGGCCTTGCTATGATACCAATTTCATTTGCTTTTGGTAAATTTTACGTGGCAATGCAAAAAAATAAAATGGGTGCTAACAAAAACGGTTTAATGACATTAGCTATGACCGGATTAGCCATGGTAATTACAGCAGGTGCTTTAGTTGGTGTTGCATATGTTCTAAGCCAAATGCCAACAGTATTTAATAATCCACCTCCGTTAGAGTGGACTCTAAAAGTTGGTTTAGCACTATTTGTATTTAGCTTACCATTTACAAAAACTATGAAAGCAATTAAAGGCCGTAGTATAAAGGAAATTGCATTTGCAGCTCTAGCACTACCGTTAATCGCGGCGGGTATTTTAGGTACAGCTTGGATATTTAACTACTTATCAGAAGTAGGTGCTTATAATGCACCTCCGATTGAATGGACTTTGAAAGCCGGTTTAGCCATGGCAGTTTTTGGAATACCATTTGTTTTAGTTACTACATTAATTCAAAGGGCTGGTATTGGGTTTAAGGCTATGGTTAAGGGTTCTTTAGCTACTGTTCTTATTGCCGGTGCTATTTTAGCCACTGCTTGGATCTTTTCATTTTTACCTGGAGAATATATTTCACCCCCAGTGGATTGGGCTTTAAGCGCTGGAATTGCTCTAGCTATTTTTGCAGTGCCATTTGCAATAGTCGGTCTGTTAGCTCAAGTGTTAACTCCAGTTGGATTAGGGCTAGGTGCATTGGGAATGATATTAATCGCAGGTACTATGTGGGTCGTGGCCTGGATTTTTAGCACTTTACCAGATCTAAGTGCAATCTCTAAGAATTTTACAGATGCTATCATATACCCTGTAAATTCAATGATTGATGCATTAAAACGCTTTAAAGATGAAATTGGAATTGAAAATATGCTACCTCTTGCGGGTGGTTTATTAGCTATTGCCGGTGGTTGGCTAGCCCTAACTGCTGCATTAGCGGGTAGCGCTGTCGGTGGCGTAATTGGAGCCGCTGCTAATGTCGGAAAAGCCATTTTTGATGGTATTTCTAGATTATTTGGTGGCGATGATTCACTTACTCCAATTTCACTATTAGAACAATTAATTAATAAATCAGCCGGTATTGAAAAATTAGGTAAAGCTTTACCTAAAATTGGAACTAGTTTCGCAACCATTGCAGGTTATTCAGATTCTGTAGTAAGAGGAATTGGTGCATTTATACCATTCTTAGATGAAGACATGTCTGAGTATTTTACAGATAGTGCAACTGCCGCGACTACACTGGCAACAGCATACCAGAAAATAGGTAAGGCAACTGAAACTATGAATGTAGAGGCAATTAAAGAATCACGCTATATGTTTGAAGCCTTAACCAGACTTGCTGAAGCAGATGGTGAAGATGCTCTAACAATATTTGCTGAAAAGCTAATGGTAGCAGTAGAAGAACTTTCAGGTACAGTAGAAAACTTACAAAACGCAGTTGGAGAACAATCAACCGGTATTAAAGATGTTGTAGGTGGTTTATTAAATAAAGTAACTGATAAAGTAAAAGAAGTTACAGGAGCTGCTGGTGATCAACCAACCACAGAAACTAGTAATGATATGAGTGAGGTAGTTGAATTATTAAGTGAAATTGAAGAACGTTTAAATAGACCACTAAGAATAATCGCAGACTAAAGAAACAATTTAACCCCCAGTGATATAACTTAAGTTAACTTAAATTCAAAAAGCATACAATACCCTTTAATAATAAATAAAGAAGATAATGTATAAGTACGTCGCAAAGGTTAACAGAATAATTGACGGTGATTCAATAGTCCTAGATATTGACCTGGGATTCAACACCTGGTTAAACAATCAATCAATCAGACTACATGGAATTGACACTCCAGAAACCAGAACTCGAGACTTAGTAGAAAAGCAACAAGGATTTTTAGCAAAAGACAGAGTGTTAGGTCTAATAAGTCCAGGTGATACTGTAATTATTAAAACNGTGTTAGACAAGCATGAAAAATTTGGCCGAATATTAGGGCAAATAGAATTAAAAAACGGCATTAATTTAAATCAACTTTTAATAGAAGAAAGATTAGCTGTAAAATATTATGGACAATCTAAAGCAAGCGTTGAAGCTGCTCACTTACAAAATAGAGAATACTTAATTAAAGAAGGTAAAATAACATTAGATGGAAATTAATAAAAATTTTAAACTAGAAGGTTTAATTGAATTTAAACCTCAAATCTATCGAGATGAAAGAGGTCAATTCATAGAAACTTGGAATGAAGAAGCGTTTAAGAAATTAGGATTTCACTATCCATTTAAACAAGATAATCAATCTATTTCAGCTAAGAATGTGTTTAGAGGCATTCATCTACAACTAGGGCATGCAGCTCAAGGCAAACTGGTCAGAGTGGCCCAAGGTAGTGTAATCGATTATGCAGTCGACTTGCGAAAGGACAGTAAGACCTTTGGGCGGTGGGAGAGCTTAAAGCTAACTAGTGAGCAGGGCAATATGTTTTGGGTGCCATGTGGATTTGGCCATGCATTTTTAAGCTTGGAAGACGATACTATTTTCAGTTATAAATGTACTGAGGTGTATAACCCTAAATATGAAGTGTGTGTTAAACACAGCGATGAAAAGATTGGACTGCAGCTACCGACAGACATTTTAGTGTCGGACAAAGACCAACAAGGAATTTCACTGAAAGAATACTTCAACCTATGATAGTGTATATGGAACCGACCTTAAAGTTGATTGCGGCCACTCAGGGCCCTCAAATAGCCCAGAACATAGTTAGTCAGGGTCAACTGAAACAAATTGGCGAAACTAAGTATATTATAATAAATAGTTAAATATGAACGCAACTGAAATCATTACTAAAGTACTTACGTTTATTTTTGTAGTCATCATCCTGACATTAATATTTGCGTGGCCAGTTCAATGGTTATGGAATAATGCACTAGTGGGTGCGATTGATGGAGTTAACCCAATTTCATTTTGGCAAGCACTAGGAATTAATGTATTAGTTTCATTTTTAATAGGTAGCAAAAATTCAACAACTAAGAAAAATGAGTAAGATAGTTAAAAAAGCCACCGAAATCTTTAAAGCATGGCAGATTGCATTTAATCCAGATGAAATTTACGCTGAGTTAGCGGCAAAAAGAATTGAGATTTGCGATAGCTGTGAATTTAAATCAGATGTGCCAATTAGACATTGTACTGTTTGTGGTTGTGCACTAAAAGGTAAAATACATTCACCCAGTAAAGGTGCTTGTCCGAAGGGCAAGTGGCTAGGGGTGGAAGAAGAAGTTCTAAGTAAATTAGACCAATAAACTGTTAAAGTTTTGTTAAAATCTGACATTTATTTTCAAGTGTCAGATTTTTTTAGTATATTAGCCTTATAAAATTAATCAAGATGAATAAAGCAGTAATATTTGACTTAGACGGCACTCTTGCCCTAATCGACAAACGTAGAGCCAAGGCCGCTCGCCCAGATGGTAAAATTAATTGGCAGGTCTTTTTTGACCCAAAGAACATTGAATTAGACGAACCCAATTGGCCAGTAATTGAGATGTTTAAGGCTATGAAATCACTTGGTCATCGAGTAATTATCTTTTCAGGTCGTGACTCTATTAATAAAGAAGCGACTCAGGCATGGTTAGCAAAATACGGTATTCAACCCGATATTTTAAGAATGAGACCACAGGGTTCTTTTACACCAGATGACAAATTAAAGAGAGACTGGTTATATCAACTACCTGAAGTTGGAATTGCATTAGAAGACATCCTATGTATTTTTGACGATAGAGATAAAGTAGTTAAAATGTGGAGAGCTGAAGGATTAACGTGTATGCAAGTCGCAGAAGGTAATTTTTAGAGATGACAAGAATTAATACAGCAATTAGACCTGCAGAACTACCTGATAAATTACTCCTGGTAGAATTGAGAGAAATCAAAAAAATTCCAAATGTAATTAGTAAGGGCAAATATAACATGACTGGCATTCCAGTGCAATTTACACTGGGTACCGGTCATGTTAAGTTCTTCTATAATAAGCTGCAATACTTACTAAACAGATATGAAGCACTCAGACATGAAGCGTTGAGGCGTGGATTTAATGTTAGTGATTTTAGTGCTGCCTGGGATGGAGTACCCACTGAACTAATGAACGACTATCAGGAAACAGCGAAAGATAGAGAACTGCTAATTGAAAGAATTAGAGAAAAAGGATTTGAACTATTAAATATACAATCATGAAAGTTAAAGTAATTGAAGCCGTTAGAGAGGTGTGGTCAGAAATCACCCAACAGGCAACCTTAGAAATCGATGGAGAACAATTTACCGTTAGATATAATGAGTCTCCTAAACACTCAACTATTTACCTATTAGTGGATGGCGACTGGCAAGACATTGACGCAATGGAAGACAGGACACCTACAATTGAGAAGTTAGAACAAATGATTTGGGAATTTCCACTCAGTGAGTTTGACCGACAGGGTGATGTTATGGACGTTGATTTAAACCCTGAAACTATTATTTAAAATATTGAAACAAAAATAAACGCAGTAATATAATTAACCTAATCACTTAAAAACAAAAACAATGAAATTAGTAGATGCACTTCGCCAGAACAACGTTACAACTGAGAACGGTATGGCCGCTAATTCAAGTTCATTAAGCGCGGTTGTAGACTTATTCTATAATATCGGTGCAATGAGAGGACAAGACAAGAACATATTAATTGCTGATTTTTCATTAGCATTTAATCAGGACCCAGTCAGAGCAATGAAAATCCTTTTTTGGGCTCGAGACGTTAGAGGTGGCGCTGGAGAACGTCAAGTCTTTAGAGATGTGATGTTGTATTTAGTAGACTCACACCCAGAAGCCTTAAAGCTAAACTTACACTTAATTCCAGAATATGGCAGATGGGATGACTTGTTAGCGCTAGAAGGCACTCGTCTTGAAGTAGATGCATTTAAACTAATTCAAACTGCAATCAAGGCAGGTGATGGACTTGTCTGTAAATGGATGCCACGTAAAGGTGTAACTGCCGCAAAGCTACGTAATTTCATGGGAATGACACCAAAGCAGTATCGTAAAACTTTGGTGGAAGGTACTAATGTGGTAGAGCAACTAATGTGTGCTAAAAGATGGGAAGATATTGACTTTTCAAAGTTACCATCTGTGGCCAGTGCACGTTATCAAAAAGCTTTTTGGAAGAATGCCAAAGAGCAATATGAAGCTTATATTGGTAAGTTGCAAAAAGGTGAAGCCAAAATTAATGCAGGTGCTGTCTACCCATATGATGTGGTCAAGTCCTTAAATAGAGGAAATGCAGATGTAGCAACTGAACAATGGAAAGCCTTACCTAATTATTTAGAAGGTGCCAATGAAATGATTTTACCAATGGTAGACGTTTCAGGCTCAATGAGCTGCCCAGCGGGTAACAATCCAAACGTAACTTGTATGGATGTAGCAGTTTCATTAGGACTTTACATCTCTGAGCGTAATGAAGGGCCATTTAAAGATGCCTTCTTAACTTTCAGCGGTACGCCAAAGTTACAAATCTTAAGTGGTAGCCTAAGAGACAGATATGCACAATTAAGCCGTGCAGACTGGGCAATGAACACTAACATTGAAGCTGCATTCAAGCAAGTGTTAGACCAAGCAGTAAAGCATAATGTGTCCCAAGACCAAATGCCAGATAAGATTCTAATCCTATCAGACATGCAGTTTGATGAAGCAACATCTACTCGTAGTTACTGGGGTAGTCGTAGTGATAATGCAGCTGAATGGAACCCAACTGCTCAACAAATGATTGAGAAAATGTATGCGGCTGCAGGGTACAAAATGCCAAAGATTGTATACTGGAACTTACAGTCTCGTCACGGAGATGTACCAGTAAGTTTTGACAAACAAGGTACTGCCTTAATTAGTGGATTCTCACCAGCAATCATGACTAGTTTACTAGGAGCTGATGATTTTACACCAGTTGCAATCATGGACAAAACAATTATGGGAGAACGATACTCTAGAATTAGCGCATAAAATTAATAAGGGACCTTCGGGTCCCTTTTAAACATATAATACATAAGAAAATGGCAAGTGTAAACGTAGATATAGATATCGATGACATCCTATTGGATATGGGTACTTCAGAAAAAGAGGAGCTTTGTCAACAATTAATAGAGGATGGATATGGTCCAGAATTGGACCTAACCATTGATGTAGATTTAAAATATGTTTTTAATCCAGGTACCTATACTGAACATGAATTAGTTCGATTATTTGAGGATCTTTGGGAAAATAGAATTCATATCGATCATAAATTGGTTGATGAATTAAGAGCAAATCTCAGAGAACGCAGAGTTCTTTGATATATAGATTATAAAAATAAATCTAATCAATGAAACACATTAAACTATTTGAACAATTTATCAATGAAAATTCATATTATGAATTAATAAAACAAAATTGGGATGAAATTTCATATTCATATGGAACAGGAGGTAAAAAGGTACCGATGACGATTACCAATGACGATGCTGAAAGTACACTTTATGATTTAGATGATTCTTTTAGTGATATGGACCCAAACTCACAGAAAAAAGCAATTAAAGATTTTAAGAAAGCTTTTAAAGATTTTAGAAAAGGATTAAAATAAGTTTAAAGACAAAATAAAGAAATAAGGTTTCTTACAGCAAACTATAATACTTACATCAATTATCAAGTTAAAGTTCAAGAAACCTGTTAAAGGATCGATACGGCAAAAAGTACTAATCAGATTATGAATCGAAATTTCATCGATCATAAATTGGTTGATGAACTAAGAGCAAATCTCAAAGAACAAAATATTCTTTGATATATAAAGAAACAAAAAATATAAGTATTAGTATGAAACACATTAAACTATTTGAACAATTTATCAATGAAAATTCATATTATGAATTAATAAAACAAAATTGGGATGAAATTTCATATTCATATGGAACAGG
>P_2C_Liq_1_UnCtyDRAFT_1000203_pt1 | contig 25041 bp, 22 predicted proteins | sample Pon2CUnioCityCA_2_FD_10234 | JGI IMG/M metagenome (IMG submission 10234) | reverse complement strand
CGATTGGCGTTATCTCAGCGGATTCGTCAAGACCATAGTTTTGGCCAACGAGTTGAGACGCTGTTGAAGACTATTGATACTCTTAATGCTGAGAAATAGCATTATTAAGATTGCGATCGCACAAACGCCTGATGTTCCGAAGATTGCAACCCCGCTTGTAGAGTCGTTAAAACAGCCGCCAGGTTATTTTGCAACAGTTGCGGACGATTCAGCCATAACCCCGGAAAAACACCACTACAGAGAATCCCCTCATCATCCGGCATGAGAGACTGATAAACCCCCTCCTCCAGATAAAACCAATCGAGTTTTTCATCAAAGATTTGCCAAACCAGATATTCCTGAACCCCATTGCGTCGATATACCCGTTTTTTGTCTCCCAAATCGATCGCCGCACTGCTGGCCGAAATTTCAACCACCAGTTCCGGGGAACCTTGAATATAACCCTCTTGACTCAGTTGAGAACTCCCCCCAGGCATCAGCAACACGCCATCGGGTTGAAACTCATTGTCGGAATCGAGGCGAACGGTGGGTTCAATCCCCATGGCGGTGGCGGGGGTCGCGGACTGGTAGACTCCTAACCAGGTAATGAGACGGCCATGGGGTTCGGCATGAGTGGTAAACCGTAGCGGCGAGGCCATATACACAACTCCTTCAACTAATTCGGCTTTCTGATGCTGAGGCATCGCCGCGTAACGTCGCTCAAATTCTCGGTAGCTGAGGCGATCGCCGTTTTCTAAAGGCGGACAAATCTGAGTCTGATGTACCATGGTGGTTCAACCCGAGACTGGGGACTCTTCTATTATGGCAACTGACGCATCAAGGCGAAGGGAGAGTCCGCCGAGACATTCACGATAATCCAATCCAGACTCTTTCCCGAAATCCGCTATAGTTGGGAAGGTGCAGACTGTGCCGAAGTGTTATCGAGTTAAGGGGTTGAGCCGTGGCGATCGTTGCAATTGCCAGTCCGAAAGGAGGTGTGGGAAAAACCACCTCCACGATCGCACTGGGAGGATTACTGGCCCAAAACCAAAGTTGTTTGGCGGTGGATCTGGACCCCCAGGGCAATCTAACGATGGGATTTGGCATCGAGATGGAAAAAGACCAAATTGGCAGTTATGACGTGATGACGCGCCAGGAAACCCCCGCAGAACCGATTATTGAGACGGAGATGGGGCTGCATATTTTGCCCACGGATAGCACCCTGGCTAAAGCGGAAAACGAAATTTCTGAGGATCCCAAACGTTTCTTTGTCCTCAAAGAGCAACTTAAGTCGCTACAAACTCGCTATAGCAACATTCTCATTGATTGTCCTCCCAATATGGGATTGCTGACGCTAAATGCTTTGGCGGCGGCCGATGCAGTGTTAGTACCGGTGCAATGTCAGTATTATTCCTTGCGGGGCCTCGATCGCCTCTTTGATGAAATCTCCGATATCCGCAAAACCTATAATCTGCGATTGCGACTGCTGGGGGTGTTGCCGACGATGGCGGAAAATACCCTGATGACGCGGCGAGTCTTGGAGGAACTCAAAAAACGGCATCATCAAGTGACGATCTTTAAACCGGTTCCTAAGTCCATCCAGTTTGCTGAAGCCAGTTTTGCTGGACAGCCGATTCATCGCTTCAGCCGCAACCGTAAACTCATTGAACCCTATGAACGGGTGATTCGGGCGATCGCCCCCCAAACTCAGAACACCCCCAAAGAGTATCTCCTCTAACAGATTCTCGGTAACTGTTCCCCACTCAATAGATCCACTGTTCGCAGGGAACCAATCTCACTCATCATAGTGACGGGGGGGTGGGTGGTGTCTGTGACGACGCCAATTTCGGCGGCCCCCTCTCCTAAACTCGCTAACGCCGCCTGGACCTGATCTGGGGGGACAAACGCTACAAAGCGGCCCTCATTGGCTAAATACAACGGATCGAAGCCAAGAATTTCACAGGCCCCTTGAACATCATCCCGCACGGCGATCGCCCTCTCATCCAAGCGAATCCCCAATTGAGCAGCCACCGCAATCTCATTTAAGGCACTCGCTAAGCCACCTCGGGTTAAATCTCGCAGACAATGCACCTCAATTCCGGCGTTCAATAGGGCCAACACCTCCTCGGCGACGGGGGCCGAATCGCTTTCAATGGCTGTCTCGAACATTAACCCCTCTCGTACCGCCATAATGGCAATGCCATGACGGCCAATGTCACCGTTTATTAACACGACATCTCCCACTTGCACTTGAGTCGGGGAAATGGGGCGATCGCCAGCCACAACCCCCACGCCAGCGGTGTTAATAAAGATACCGTCTCCCTTACCGCGATCGACGACCTTCGTGTCTCCTGTAACAATTTGTACCCCCGCCTTCTCAGCCGCCGTCGCCATCGATTGCACCACTTGCCAGAGAATCGACATGGGGAGGCCTTCTTCTAAGATAAACCCGGCCGTCAGATATTGAGGACGCGCCCCCGCCATCGCTAAATCATTGACGGTGCCATAGACAGCCATTGAACCAATATCACCACCGGGGAAGAACAGGGGATGAACCACATAGGAATCGGTGGTTAAGGCAATGCGATCGCCCTCTAGGTGCAACGTCGCCGCATCATGCTGTACTTGGTCCGAAGACCCAAACGCCGGTAGAAATACCTGATTAATCAGTTGCTGCATCAACCGTCCCCCTCCCCCATGAGCCAACAGAACATGGGGGTATTGGTCGATGGGAAGGGGACAGACCAGGGAGCTCATGTTAACGTTTGTCATAATTATCAATGAATTTTTATATACAAATGTTGACTATCTTAACAAACAACAGTTACGGATTTTTGTAAATTAACTTGAGTTTTAGTTGATTTTCTCCGATATACTCCTCACAATAGATTCAGATCAAATCGTTAGGTTCAACGTAGAAAAACAACCTTGGTGTTACTTAAGCAAATCTTAAAGATTTCCTAACCTTTGACTTCAGTAAAAAGTAACACAGATAGCAGACTGATGGTCTCGATTATCGAGGCGATCGCTCCCAAACTCAGGAATACGCCGCATCTCACCGATGAGCGATCGCCGCGATTCCACCGCAATCTGAGGAAACACGCATGACCCCCACCCAGACCTCAACCGCCGCTAAATCATCCCAAAACGCTGCCAAAAAAGACGGCAAACCCGACAAACGCTTCAAAGTTCTCGATATTACAATGAAGCGTAACCAATATCGACAAGATGCCCTCATCGAAATTCTCCACAAAGCCCAAGAAGCCTTTGGCTTTCTCGAAGAAGATGTTCTAAGTTACATCGCCCATAAACTGCAACTGCCCCTCTCCCAAGTCTACGGCGTTGCCACCTTCTACCATCTTTTCTCCCTCAAACCCAGTGGGGCTCATACCTGCGTCGTCTGTCTCGGAACCGCCTGCTACGTCAAAGGCGGCGGCGACATCCTCAAAGCCGTTGAGGGCGATGTGGGCATCGCCGCCGGGGAAACCACCGAAGACGGGCAAGTCTCCATCGTCACCGCTCGTTGCATCGGGGCCTGTGGCATTGCCCCAGCGGTGGTGTATGACGGCAAAGTCGCCGGCCAGCAAACCCCCGAACAAACCTGCGATCGCATCCACACCTGGCAACAAGAAGACAGCTAAGCCCAGCCTCCCCCGTACGATATTAAGGACTAACCGCCATGGAACGAGCTGAACTACTCGAACAGGCTACCGCAGCCAAACAAGCCCAGAAACGCATCCGCATCCATTGTTGCACCTCCACCGGTTGCCAAGCCTCCCAATCCCTCGACGTCAAAAAACAACTCGACAACGCCATCAAAACCCACAACCTCGGCGATACCGTCGAAGCCGTTGGCGTTGGCTGCATGGGATTCTGTGGCCAAGGGCCGATGGTCCAAGGGCCGATGGTAGAAATCGAAGACGCCGACGCCCCAGCCGAGAAAAAACACTATCAAAAAGTCACCCCCGAACAAGCCGAAAGTATTATCGGTAGCCTCAACGGTTCCGGCGAGGCCGAGGCCATTCAAGGAGATCCCAACCACCCCTTCTTTAGCCGCCAACTCCTCATCGTGCGCGAACATAGCGGCCGCATCGATCCCGAACGCATCGACGAATATCTCGCCGTCGGCGGCTACCAAGCCCTACATCACGCCATCTATGAAATGTCCCCGGCTGACGTGGTGCAAGAAATCACCCAATCGGGCCTACGGGGACGAGGCGGCGCCGGCTATCCCACCGGCTTAAAATGGGCCACCGTGGCCAAAATGCCCCCCGGACAGAAATACATCATCTGTAACGCCGACGAAGGCGATCCTGGGGCGTTTATGGATCGCAGCGTCCTCGAAAGTGACCCCCATCGTATCCTAGAAGGGATGGCGATCGCCGGCTATGCCGTAGGCGCAACCCAAGGCTACATCTACGTTCGCGCCGAATATCCCCTCGCCATCACCCGCCTGCAAAAAGCCATCCAACAAGCCAAACGCAAACATTGCCTGGGGGCACAAATCTTCGACTCCCCCGTCGATTTCACCATCGAAATCCGTGTCGGGGCCGGGGCCTTCGTCTGTGGCGAAGAAACCGCCCTCATCTCCTCCGTCGAAGGGGGACGAGGCAATCCCCGTCCTCGGCCACCCTATCCCGCCGTCTCAGGATTACACGGCTGTCCAACACTCATCAACAACGTCGAAACCCTGGGCAACATCTCCCCCATCATCCGCAACGGGGCCGAGTGGTTTGCCGGCATTGGCACCGAACGCAGCAAAGGCACCAAAATCTTCTCCCTCACCGGCAAAATCCGCAACAACGGACTCATCGAAGTTCCCATGGGCATCACCCTACGGCAAATTGTCGAAGAGATGGGCGGTGGCGTTCCCGGCGGTAACAGCGTCAAAGCCATCCAAACCGGTGGCCCCTCCGGTGGTTGCATTCCCGATCGCGAACTCGACACCCCCGTCGATTATGACTCCCTGCGAGAACTCGGATCAATGATGGGGTCCGGTGGCATGGTGGTCATGGATGACGACACCAGTATGGTGCAAGTGGCCCAGTTTTATATGGAGTTTTGCCGGGGTGAAACCTGTGGCAAGTGCATCCCCTGTCGCGCCGGAACCATGCAAATGTACCAACTCCTCACCAAACTCCTAGACGAGAAAGCCACCAAACGGGACTTAGATAAACTCAAAGAACTCTGCGACATGGTACAAGCCACCAGTCTCTGTGGCTTAGGCCAAACCGCCCCCAACCCAGTTATGAGTACTCTCCATTACTTTGAACATGAGTACCTGGAGTTACTGCAACCCGATCCCGTCACCCTAGCCGCCAACAGCCGAGGCTAGTCACCCATCCTCGGAATGGGAACAGAAACCCATCGTGACGTGGTAAATCGTCTTTCCCCTTTCCCCTATTCCCTGTTCCCTGTTCCCTATTCCCTATTCCCTATTCCCTATCCCCTATCCCCTATGTCTGTCGTCACTCTCAAAATCAACGATATCGACGTGGCTGCCGAAGCCGGTAAAACCGTCCTCGACGCGGCACGTGAAGCGGGAATCCGCATTCCCACCCTCTGTCACCTCGATGGTGTCTCCGATGTGGGCGCTTGTCGCCTCTGTTTAATCGAAATCAAAGGGATTCCCAAACTCCTCCCCGCCTGTGTCACGGAAGTGGCCGAGGGGATGGACGTCACCACCCACACCCCCCAATTGGATGAGTATCGCCGCATGACCGTGGAAATGCTCTTTTCCGAGGGAAATCATGTTTGCGCCGTCTGTGTCGCCAACGAGAACTGTGAATTGCAAGATGTGGCCATTGAAGTGGGGATGGATCACAGTCGCTTTACCTATCGCTTCCCGGAACGGGGGGTTGATATCTCCCATCCCCAATTTGGTATCGACCATAACCGCTGTATTCTCTGCACCCGCTGTGTGCGCGTCTGTGATGAAATCGAAGGCGCTCATGTGTGGGATGTGGCGGGACGGGGGGCCGCCGCGAAGGTGATTACAGGGTTAAATCAACCCTGGGGCGATGTCGATGCTTGTACCGCTTGCGGCAAATGTGTGGATGCTTGCCCCACGGGGTCGATTTTCCGTAAGGGAAGTACGGCGGCGGAACTCGATCGCGATCGCGGCAAACTGGAATTTTTAGTCAAAGCACGGGAAGAAAATCAATGGACACGCTAAACAAGAAAGTAAAACTAGCAACGATTTGGCTGGCCGGCTGTTCCGGCTGTCATATGTCCTTCCTGGACTTGGACGAATGGCTGTTTGAAGTGGCCAAGTTCGCCGATATTGTCTATAGTCCTGTCGGTTCGGATATCAAGGACTATCCTCAGGATGTGGATGTCTGTCTCGTCGAAGGCGCGGTGGCCAATGAGGAAAACCTGGAACTGTTGTACAAGGTTCGCCAACGCACCAAGTTTGTCATCTCCTTCGGCGATTGTGCGGTGACAGCTAATGTCCCCGCGATGCGCAATATGTTAGGCAGTTCTGAGCCAGTTCTCAAACGCTGCTACCTCGAACTCGGGGACAATACCGCTCAATTGCCCCACGAACCCGGAATTGTCCCAGAATTGCTCGATCGCGTTCGCCCAATTCATGAGTTGGTAGATATTGACCTATTTATCCCCGGTTGTCCTCCGTCTGCCCCTCGCATCCAAGCGGCGATCGAACCGCTGCTGAAAGGGGAACAGCCCGTCATGGAAGGGCGATCGATGATTAAGTTCGGCTAACCACAGCAACCACAAGAGGGCAACCACAAGAGGGCAACCACAAGAGGGCAACCACAAGAGGGCAACCACAAGCAACCACAAGAGGGCAACCACAAGGGATTGCCCCTACGTAGTTCCCCCTCTTGCCTCTTGCCTTCTTCCCCCTATTCCCTATTCCCTTTCCCTATTCCCTGTTCCCTATTCCCTGTTCCCTTCTTTTTCACCATGGCTAAAACTGTTGTTATCGATCCCGTCACTCGCATTGAGGGTCACGCCAAAATNTCCATCTTTCTCAACGATGCTGGAGATGTGGATGACGCTCGTTTCCATGTCGTAGAATTTCGTGGTTTTGAGAAATTCTGTGAAGGTCGTCCCATGTTTGAGATGGCCGGAATTACCGCCCGTATTTGTGGAATTTGCCCCGTTAGCCATCTTCTCGCCGCTGCCAAAACTGGCGATAAAATCCTAGCGGTGCAAGTTCCCCCCGCTGGGGAGAAACTGCGGCGGTTGATGAATTTAGCCCAAATCATCCAATCCCACACCCTGAGTTTCTTCCACCTCAGTAGTCCTGATTTCCTCTTAGGTTGGGATAGTGATCCCGCCAAACGCAATGTTTTTGGCTTAATGGACGCTAATCCCGATTTAGCCCGCGCGGGGATTCGGCTGCGTCAGTTTGGACAAACGGTGATTGAACTGTTGGGGGCCAAGAAAATCCATGCCGCTTGGGCGGTTCCCGGTGGCGTGCGATCGCCCCTGTCGGAAGAGGGCTTACAATGGATTCGCGATCGCCTGCCCGAATCCCGCCAAACCATCGAAACAGCCCTAGGCCTGTTCAAACAACTCCTCGACGACACCCTAAAAGACGAAGTTGACATTTTCGGGCAGTTTGACTCCCTGTTTATGAGTCTCGTCGCCCCCGATGGCACTTGGGAACATTACGGTGGTCATATCCGCTTTGTCGATAGCCAGGGAACCATCGTCGCTGATGGTCTGCGAGAAGAAGACTATCAAGACTTCCTCGACGAAGCCGTCGAACCTTGGTCTTATCTCAAATTTCCCTATTACAAACCCATGGGCTATCCTGATGGGATGTATCGGGTTGGTCCTTTGGCGCGGTTGAATGTCTGCGATCGCATGGGAACCCCCGACGCCGATCGCGAACTGCAAGAATTTCGTCAACGGGCCGGTGGCCGCTGCGCCACCTCCTCCTTCATGTACCACTACGCCCGTCTCCTAGAAGTTCTCGCCTGTATCGAACGCATCGAACAATATGTCGATGACCCCGATTTATTGTCCTCCCGTTGTCGCGCCAAAGCCGAAATTAACAACCTCGAAGGAGTCGGCGTCAGCGAAGCCCCTCGCGGCACCCTATTTCATCATTACAATGTAGACGAGAACGGTCTAATTGAGAAAGTCAACCTGATCATCGCCACAGGACAAAACAACCTGGCCATGAACAAAACCGTGACCCAGATTGCCCAACATTACATCCATAACAACGATGTCGCCGAGGGCTTTCTCAACCGCGTCGAAGCCGGAATCCGCAACTTCGACCCCTGTCTCAGTTGTTCAACCCACGCCGTCGGCCAAATGCCCCTGCATATCGAACTTCTCGCCCCCGACAAAACCGTCATCAACACCATCTACCGCGACTAACCCCCAGCAGTGTATTCCGGCACGTAGGGGCAAAAAATTTTTCGCCCCTACGTGCCAGAACGCACCCCACCCCCTATTAACTATTCACTATTAACGATTAACTATTAACGATTCCCCATGCCCAAAGAAAACCTCTACCTCTGTATGGGGTCAGCCTGTCACCAGTTGGGGGTGTATGAAGTTCTCCCCCGACTGCAATCTCTAATCAAGGACTATGACCTCGAAGACACCGTAGAACTCAAAGGTTCCTTTTGCCTTGAAACCTGTAGCTACGGGATTGTCATGAAGTTTCAAGAGGAGCATTTCGTGGATATTAACCCGCAAAATATCGAAGAGAAATTCCTTAGCGAAATCCTCCCCACCATTCAAAAGACCCTCGAAGAAAATCCCTCCCCCTCCTAACCTCTGTGTCTTCAGGCGCACCACTTGCGGCTCTAACCTAAGGGCACCCATAAGGGAACGCCCCTACTCTTTTCAACCATGCAAGAACAAACCCAAAACCATATCTGGCGACTCCTCTGGGAATATGATCCCAATGGATTGATTGCCGTTGACTCTAACTTTACCATTGTTTTGGTCAATCCCGCCTTTTGTCGAATGTTTGAGGTTGAAGAACCCAACATTCTCGGCAAACCAGCTAGCAGCATCTTGGGCAATATCGAGCATTTTCAAAATGTCTGGAACAGTCAGCAAGTCATTCGTGGCATTGAACGGGAATATAGCCACCCTAAACTCTATTTACGAGAAGTGGTGTTTCCTATTCCCGAAGAAAAAATTATCGCCTGTATTATGGTCGATATTAGTCAAGAATACCAGCGGCGACAGGAATTGCAACATCTCAAAACTGAAACTGTTTTAAATGTGCGAGAAGTCGTTGACAATCAGATGAAAGTTGCTCAAGAAATTGCTGGACTTTTGGGGGAAACAACGGCTGAAACTAAAGTTAGTTTATTGAAAATTATCGAAGCAGTTGAGCAGGAAATGGTTTAATATGACTCAACAAAACAACCTTAGAGCAGACAACTTCTTTGATATTTGTCACCTGAGTCTAAACAAAAAAGGCGAGGAACTTTGTGGCGACAAGGTGAAGTTTATAAAAACAGACAACAAGACAACAATTGTCTTGTCTGATGGTTTGGGGAGTGGTGTCAAAGCCAATATCTTAGCAACTCTAACCAGCGAAATCCTCATTACGATGTTGAATGCGGATATCGCCCTAGAAGCGGTCATGGAAACGGTTATTGGAACCTTGCCAATTTGCCAGGTTCGTAAAATTGCTTATGCGACATTTACGGTTATTCAAATTGATAATATCAGCAACAAGTTTCGGGTTATAAACTTTGATAATCCGCCCATTTTTTATTTTAAAAAAGGGCGGATGATGACCCCAAAACCGCGAATTGATCGGATTCTCAACCGTAAAATCCAAGTGGTGGAGGGAACTTTGCAACGGGGAGACTTCCTCGGGGCGATTAGTGACGGCGTTCTCTATGCTGGCCTCGGGGATACGATGAATTTTGGCTGGGGTTGGGAGAACATCGCTAAGTATATCGAAAGCCTGTTTGTCCATGATGCACCGACGGCCCGCAGCCTCTTGGATAAGGTTCTCGGGGAAACCCGGCGACTCTATCGGGATAAAATTGGTGATGATGCGTCCCTGGTGGGGGTGTATGTCCGTCGTCGCAATCCGCTGATGATTTTTACTGGCCCGCCGTTAGATCCTAGTCAAGATGAAGCCTTTGCAGAACGGTTTTTGAGCTTTCCGGGACGTAAAGCTCTCTGTGGGGGAACGACGGGCAATATTGTCGCTAATTATATGGGTGACACGGTGGAGATGGATATTTCAACGATGCGAAAAGAACTTCCCCCTATTGGTATTCTTGATGAGGTTAATTTAGTGACGGAGGGGATTCTGACGATTTCTAAGGCTACAGAACTCCTGAAAAAATGTCGCTGTGATTTAGATCGTCTCCCCTTCGATCGCAATGGGGCCGTGTTGCTGGCCCGGGAGATTCTCGAAGCTGATTCTATCTTCTTCTTGGTGGGACAACAGATTAATGAGTTTTACCAAAATCCTCTACTTCCTAAGAATATATCGATTCGTCGAAGTTTGGTTGAGGAGTTGGTACAACTGCTGCGGGAGAATCAAAAGGAGGTAGATTTGGAGTATTGTTAGACTGATTACNCCGAGTGACAAGTTTGCCAATATAGATTATTTTATGGAAGGTAGATTGTCTTTTTCAGATTGATGTTTCCTAAATTCAAATTCATGTTGGAGTTCAATGTTTAAGAAATAGTTTAATAATGTCCGAATGACTGCGATCGCACCTAATTTAATGAGAGTTTCCATGTTTTTGGGGCGATGGTTGTGGCTAAAATATCAGCCCCTAATTGAAACTCTAGGGCTAAGGCCAGCCAAACGCCAAACCGTATCCGCAGTTGAATGAAGAGAAATTCATCATATTGAAATTCCGAAAATCTTAACGCTAGTTGTACGGTTTTCGCAATTCCCAAGAAAACGCATAACACCGAAATTGCCTCTAGGATGAATTTGCCAAAAGAAACGACTCCAGATAATCCTCCTTCGAGAATATGTATCCATTCCATAAGCCTTAAAAATCTCACGTGAACACCTAACGAACATACTAATCTATATAATTGAGGGAGTGTTCGGGAGCGATTGACACATTCACGAGACTCATATGGGATTTTGCGAATCTATCTCTAGTTCTATAACCGTTTTGCGGGAACTGTTCAGAGTCATCCGTTACAAAAACTCGATTTTAACGGGATTGTTTGATGTCTATTGTTTTGGCTGATGTCTTGAAGCGATCAAGTGATGAGCCTGAATACATAAAATATGCAATATGTCAAGTCGTTGCGCCAACTTTCTGAAAATCGGGCAAAAAAAAAGTCCGTCGACAGACTCTCATTCCGAGTTGGTCGAGGCGACCGAGATCCGCCAACGGCTGTTGATTTTTCTGGGATTTTTGGGGAAATTGCCAAATTGGCAATGGCTGAAGTCTTGACTGGGAGAGATATTGGTTGATTTTGCGTCTGAACAGGGTGCAGAGATGTTCAAAGACCTTGAGGAGATGGATGGGGCGATCGCACTAATTTTGCATACAACATTGGCAGTGTGAAAATCATAGCAGAGCCGTCAAACCCTGTCAACCTCGTTTTTTATTGACATAAAATCTCAATAAAATTTTCTGTCAGAAAATCATGACATTTTGTATATTTAAAGTAAATAACCCCTAATAATAGTCTTGGCTTATCATTCAACCCCATCACGCCGACGAAGCCAACTGGCGAGTTGAGAGACGGGGAGTGTTGCCCAACGGTCACGGAAGAAACACGATATCCTGGAACGATAGCTGCTGCTGTACCTCTGCACCCAGAAGACGTTCATGACTGACGATAACCAACTTCCAACTCGTGATACAGCGACCTATGAGGGGCAAATTCCCCCATCCTTAGAGCGTGTCATTCCCGCGATGCGCCGTTTTGGGCAAATTAGTTTCTGGTTTCAATTGGTGTTGGGGGTGATTGCGGGCTTAATTTTCTTCTTCGCGGGCTTTGTCGGGTCGAATACCGGAGAAGCCAATACCCTCAGTCCCGAAGAAGGACCCGGCTTGTTCTTTGCCATCACCGGCTTAGTAGCCTTAGCCATTGGCATGTATTGGGCCTTGCGCTATACCCAGATTGCGAAGCGTTTGGCGATTCCCGATGCTTCGTTGCGGCCGACGCGATCGCAGACCGTCGGATCTCTACAAACCGGAGTGCTTATTAACCTAGTGGGGATGTTGTTCAACCTCATCGCCGCTCAAATCATCACCGGCCTGCTGATGGTCAAAGTCTTGAGTTCCGAGGGGGTACAGTTTTCACCGGCGGCGTTAAGTCGTTTGGTGCAACCGATTGATATCTTTGTGGTTCTGGCCAATACCAATAGCCTTTTTGCCCATTTCGTTGCCCTGACTTGCTCCCTGTGGCTGTTACGACTGGTGCATAATCTCAAATCGAGTTAGTCGCGCCGTTGCAGCAGTGGTTCCGGGGCAATCATCTCGGGACGATCGCCGCCGAATGGGGCTACCTCAGACCGTTGGGGCGTTCTCACTCCAGGATTGGGCAAATCCGGTTCGGGGACATCATCTCTAGGCGGTGACGTAGTTGGAGAGTTGGCAAACCCTAACGCCAGGGCGATCGTGGCCAACAAAGGCATTCCGCAGGCTAGCGATCGCCACCACCAGGGATAGACCAATGTCGTCGTTGAGGTTGCCGGTGAGGGGGGAGGTGCGCTCAAAACCGGCGGACGAGGCGGGAGAGGCGGTGGAGTGGGGGTTGGTCGTGGTGGCGAGGGTATCTTGGCCACGATCGCCTCAGCCTTGAGTCCCAACGCCGTCGCCCACAGATGTAAAGTTCCTCTGAGATAGGTTGGACTTTGAGGATACTGGGAAATATGACCCGATTCTAGGGCGTGCAGGTGACTGATGGGAATCCGCGTCTGATGATGGAGTTGCACCAACGAGATCTGTTGTCGGCATCGTTGCGCCCGTAGATACTGGCCAAGTCGATAGAGATAGCGATCGCGAGAGGGAGGAGAAGTCTGCCGAGAAATCGGTTGAGAAATAGGCGGGGCCATCGACACATCCCCCGTCTGAACTGGATTTTGTAGCGCCAGGGCGATGGCCTCACGAGTCACCTCGTGCATCAGCATCTGGGCCGCATACCCCGCATCGCCAAACATCTCTTTTAAGCCATTCAAGGCCGTCTGATAGGTAGCCGATTGCAATAGTTGTTGCTCAATCTCTCCCCGGCGGCGATCGCGATCGCCATGGTGAGACCGATTCCCCGAGGAACCCCTATTGCTAGAATCAGATGAGTGAGAGTCTTGAGAGCGCATAGATTGGTATTAGGGCCAGGAGTAACCTAGTTATCCTTTCAAGAAACCCAAGATTTAATCCGGATTCACGATCACCCCCCACCAAACATCTACCCTATTCCCTATCCACTACTCACTACTCACTACTCACTATTAACACCAATGCGAATCGTCAAATCCGAGCCAATATCTCCCGTCGAGAGAGGTTCAAGGTCACCAAAGCCTAAATCCGATCGCAACCGTTCCGCCGCCGTGTAATCTCCCCTCTGGACAATAATGCTGGTTTGGCGATGAACCGTCCCCCAGTCGTCGCTGATGTAGATGTCTTCATAGCCCAACTCCTCCAGATAAGCCGCCATCCGTTCAACCGCTTCAGGATCAGTAGTGGCGTTTTGTAGAGCAATCCGAGGCTGTACCGGGAGTTGGCTGTCACTGGGCCGATTCTGGGAGTCGGAACGACCAAACGCCGTTTGCCGACGAACCTCATCAATAAACTCATCTGAGTCTGACGGCTGGAAAAATTGCCCGACGACGCGATCGCCGGCCGCCTCATCGACTCTCCAATAACTCGTCCCGCCATCCTGGCCGTCCCTAAACTCCCCAGGAAGCAACGCCATACGCAACGCATCGCGATCAATTTCTAAGGCAAAACTCCCCAACGCCAACATCTCGGGAAGCGTGAGATTGGTATCAATGTGATTTTGCAGAATCTGTAGTATCGCCGGAACTTGGGGAACAATCGTTGGACTCGTCAGGCGATCGCGCAAGGCCTGTAACAACATCTGTTGTCGTTGCACTCGGCCAATATCCCCATAGGGACCTTGACGATAGCGACTAAACTGTTGGGCCATCTCTCCTGTCAACCGTTGCCAACCTGCATCGAGTTCAATGGTTAACTCCTGAGTGCGATCGCGATAGGACATCGGATAAGGAACGAACACCTCCACTCCCCCGAGTACATCCACCAACTCCACCAATCCCTGAGTATTCAGCCGCAGATAGCGATCGAACTCCACCGGGTTCAGCAACGTTTCAACCGTGGCCTCCATTAACGCCACGCCACCGAGATAATTGGCTTCATTGAGTTTCCCCCAGCCAAACTCTCCTAAATCAACCTCCGTATCCCGAGGAATCGAGAGAACATTCACCCGTCGGCCCGCCGTATCGAAGCGTACCGCCAAAATCGTATCACTGCGGCCATCTAACAAATCGGGGGAGTCATCGGCTAACTGAGGATCGCGATCGACTCCCAACAGCAACAGGTTCACCGGACGAGTCAATTCATAGCCAAACTGTCCCTGTTGCCGATTCTCCCGGCCACTTGATTGNACTAGGGGAGAAGCGGGAACCACTAACGCGGTGATGGCCCCCATCAAGGCCGAGGCCATAATCACAACAGATGTTAGCAAACCCCAGCCGAGAAGGCCCGACCAATTCCTAGGTTGCTCAAGAGGAATTCTCACAGTTGACTCAATTCTCAGTTAAACCAGTCCACGACGTGCGTTGACTTGTTCCAAAAGTTTAGCAACTTCTAGGGCTTTCCAGAGTTCATCCCGCTCAACAGCGATTTCTAAGGCCTGGGATAATACCTGTGAGGCGGCTGCAAATCGTTCGAGTTGGGCCAAGACACGCCCTAAATTCTGCATCGCCTCAATGTAGCGATCGTTAATCTCTAAGGCCCGTTCATACAGAGACACGGCTTCGTCGAGTCGTCCTTGATTAGCCCGCAAATTGCCCAAGGCATTATAGGCTAAGGCATGATCTTCATTGAGTCGAATGGCCTCTTGATAGGCCTGACTGGCTTCTTCGTAGCGATATTGGGCCGAGAGAACATCGCCGAGTTTGTAACGCAGCAGAGAATCCTGGGGATAGTCTTCGAGGAGTTCGCGAAAAATGGCTTCGGCGGCTTCGTAGTCTTGATTGACAAGATGTTCGTTCCCCTCTCGTAACCGTTGTCGTCGCTGCTGTTGTCGCTGTTGCTGGGGTTGCAGTTGCGCGAGGGTGATGTCTTGGGCCAAGCCAGGAGGTGTAGAACCCCAAAATCCGTTGGCCAACAGCACTAGGGGTGAGAGAATTAGGCTTGAGTAGACACGCGATCGCAGATTAGACATAGACTCAGACATCGACAAAGACTCCAAAACCGAGTGTTGACAATTGAGTGTTGACAGATAATGCAAGAGACGATGATCGCATCAACCTTGATCCTAGACAAGAAACTCAATCCTCGGCCAACCCCAAAACGGGGATGTTCACGTTTGTGTAAGACTTGTCCTCATGTTACCGACTGATTTACTCAGCCATCGCCGCCGGGGTGAAACGGTCATTCCCAAACGACTCCCCCTTGATCCACTTCATCTTAGGTTAGCGGAGGCGGCTATTACTCTATTTGAGAAGTCTCGTGATGATACTCAGGGAAATCTCGATCGCCGCTTGAAAGAGTTTGAAGGCGATCGACCGGATTATCGCTTGCGGCGGGGGTTGGCTCATTTGCTCAAAGGGCGCTATTGTACCTTTGAGATTGTTAGTCCTTTAGATCCGATTGAGTTGCGATCGCGCGTTTTTACCGCCGCCGCGCAACGCGTCCCCAAACCGGACAATACCCTCAAAACCTTGGAACTCTTGGCCGAGGAACTCAGCCGAGAACTCGAACGAGAGATTCCCGTCACGACTATTGTTCAGGGACTCTATGGAGATTTACAGGAAAACCGCTGTCTGACGGAATTTAATGCCCCAGATCCCCAGGCCCTATTACATCACTATAATTTATCCCAAGTTCAGGGCATCTTCTACCGAGCCAGCGATATCACGATTCAAGCCCATCGCAATGTCCCGGGCCAATATAAACTCCTGTTTCGCTATCTCAAACTCTTTAGTTTGATGTTTTACATCGAGGGAGATGCCGATTGCGGCTTTACCATCACCATTGATGGCCCCACTAGCTTATTTAAAGCCAGTACCCGCTACGGTTTGGCCATTGCCAAACTTCTCCCGGCCTTGCTTCATGTCAGTCGCTGGAGTCTCAAGGCTACGCTACAACAACGAGACTCTCGCTCGGGCCGAACGGTTCAAGGTCAGTTTAGCCTCGATTCCGATTGCGGACTGGTGAGTCATTACCCGGCCGGAAAAGCCTATGATTCGATGTTGGAACAATCGTTCGCTGAACGCTGGGAAAAGCTCGATACTCCCTGGATTTTGGAGAGAGAAGTTGACTTAATCCCGATTCCGGGGAGTGTTATGGTTCCCGATTTTCGCTTGATTCATCCTGATGGCCGGGACGTGTTACTCGAAATTGTCGGCTATTGGCGGCCTGAGTATTTGCGTAAGAAGTTCTCTCAAGTCCGCCAGGGGAGCGATCGCCCTCTCTTGTTAGCCGTCTCCGAACGGTTAAACTTGGCTAAGGCTGGGGTAAATCTCAACGAGGTCTCGGTTCCCATTGTCTGGTTTAAGGACAAGTTACAGCCCAAAGCGATTTTAGCCGCCCTAGACCCCCCTGATGATTGATCTATATCTTGTNNCATATTTTGCGCAATTTGTCAAGCCCCTAGACCCGCAATTTACGAATCATCTCGCGCAAGACATCAGTTTTCGTTTTCCCCCGTTTCAAGCAATACTCTTCTAAGCGTTCGAGTTCTCCCACCGGCAGACGGATGGTTAAAACTTTATTAGAGGGAGGTTTAGTGCGAGCCATGAGCGAGGAACGTACTGTGGGGTGAACAGGAAGAGTATGACCGTGAAACCTCAACTGCATCCCGGCAACCTGAAGCTCGAGCCGAGGGTATGGGAGGTTCGCAGGGATTAGATGCGGATTTAAGTACATTGTACTGAAGCCTGACCCCGGCAACAATAGACCCGAAAGTTTTTTGGGCGATCGCCAAATTCCCCACCCCCGACTCTAACCGCTGAAAATGTTGCAGATGGGGGATTTAAGAGAATCCATCTCCCCTCAAATTCCTCGGTTGAAGTCCCAAGCCTCAAGAAACTTGCGCCGAAGTCTGTCGAAACCGCAAGACTCAAGCTAAGCTATAGAGTAGAAAGACACGTTTTAATAATTTGGGCAATGAGCGACCAGAGTCCTTACGAGCAGCTCGGAGTCACTGAAGACGCTTCGTTCGACGAAATTCAAGCGGCCCGTAGCCGGCTGATCGACCTCAATGGCGATCGCCAGGCGGTCGAGCGCATCGAAATGGCTTACGATGCCGTCCTTATGGATCGGTTGCGATTACGTCAGGAGGGCAAAATTAAAGTTCCTGAAGGCATCCGCTTTCCTGAACGCATGGTGTCTCAAGCACCCAAAACCCTCCCCGATCCACCCTCGACGCGAATGCCAGATTGGCTACAAGGGGCCATCGACACCCCCAGTCAAGGAGATGTCCTGCTTCCGGCGGGAATCTTTGCCGCGTTGAGTGTGGCCAGTGCGATTAGTGCCAGTTATGTCCCGGTGACGTTGGCACTCGGTGCTGGGGCCAGTTTATATTTCCTCAATCGCAAGGAAAAGCGCTTCGGACGGGCGGTGTTGTTTACCCTCGTGGCCATTGTCGTCGGCATTCTGTTCGGTGGCCAATTAGCGACAATCCTCGGTTCCCAACTTGACTCAGAAATCATCGCCGCTTGGCTGACGTTCTTTGTCCTTTGGCTCACATCGAGCTATTTACGCTGAGTCCTATAGCAATAGCAGGGATGGATAGGACAGAAACTACGTAGGGGCAATCCGCAAGTGGCGTGCCCTTCTCCGGCAAAGATTGTCCTAAGCGAACCTTCACTTGCTGTAGAACAACAGACACTTAAAAATAGGCAAGAAACGACCAATAAACACGCAAGCAAAACGGGTTTAAGGGTTTAAAATCGTCCTATTTAATATAGCTAAAACAAAAGAGGGGCCTCAGGCCCCTCTTTTGCTGTTCATGAGCGAGGGGCCAGCGACGATGTGAGGAGGAAATCGACCGCATCGCTGAGAGTGTTGACAATCTGCTGGGGATGGTGAGCCGCGAGGGAGGGGCGATCGCGGATTCCCGAGAGAACCCCAATAAAGTGAATGTCTTGACTAGCGGCGGCGATCGCATCGGCTTCCGTATCTCCCACCATCCACAGGGTTTCATAGGAAGGAAGTTCTTTCATGGCCCGGGCCATCAGACGGGGTTTATCCTGCGTATCCGCCGTTTTCACCGCATCATCGCCCATACAATAGCGACGTTCAGGAGGGAAAAATCGCCCCACATCAAAGCGAGATAGGGCCTCGGCTAACTCTCGTTCCCGTCGCATCGTCATCAGCGTTAGCTCAATTCCCGCCTCTTGGGCGCGTTCGAGGGCGGCGATCGCCCCCGGAATCAGTTGATCATACTTCAAATAGGGTTGACTATGGACCAACTGACGGCGCAAGGCCGCAAATTTCTGGGCCTGCTCGGGGGTTAAGCCTGAGCGTTCCCCAATGGTGCGTTCAGGAACCCGAGCGCGTTTGAGCGCCCAAAATTCCGACTTCGAGAAGCGTTGAACAGAGGTATCATCCCCCTGCATCCGATCTAAACATTCATGATAGACCCGATAATAGCGTTCCGAGACATCGGCGATCGGTCCATCAAAATCTGCAATGAGTCCAAACTCTTGATTGATGTAGCCTTGGTGGGCAACGGCGCGCGTCATGGTTACAAACCTTGTAGTACCCCTGTCAAGTTCTATCACACTTTGTTACAGGTTTGAACGAGAGCAGTTTAATTCCTACCCAGGAACCGAAAAGAGGTTTATCATAATAACAGCAGGTTTCGTCGCGGATAGTTTAGCCTGTTTTCAAGTTTAATCCTCCTGTTCTAACGCCATCGCCAAGCCTATTCCATGAGCCGCTCGCTTCTCCAAAAACTCTTTAGTCAAACCGATGTTCAAGCAACACTGAACCAGCTCAGTCGCCAGTTAAATATCGAGTTTGCCGTTGAAGATACTCGACAAAAAACGGTTTTTACAACCGCATCTGTGAATAAATGCTGCATCATACCACAATCTGGTTTTGATGTCAATACTATCAGCGAAACGAACAGACGGCCTGCGTTTAGCACATCTGCCACGACTCAATCGATTGAGGTTAACGGTCAAACCTTGGGTTGGATTCATACTGATGACGAGATTAGCCTTGTCCATCAAGTGATAACCTGCCTAGCACGTCAACAGAGCGAAAAAACCTCTCTAGCCCGAGAATTGCTAGAACGCTATCAGGAAATTGACCTCTTTTATGAAATTTCCACACAAGTCACCGCCAGCTTAGATTTAAGTCAACTGTCACAACTGGTTTTGCGGGAAGTTGCAACGACCTTACCCTGCACCAGTTCAGCAATTTGGTTGTTAGATGATCTGCCCCATATCTTACATCAATTATCTCAATATGGACGTGCTTTGCCTTGGCCCGATCCACTCCCTTTAAATCAGAGTATTTTAGGGAGTATCCTTGAGCAAGGTCAGGGAGAGATTATCAATGATCTCCCGAGCGATCGCCGAGCAACCTCCATTGATGAGTCCATCACCTCTCTTCTATGCGTTCCCCTCAGGGTTCAATCCCGAAGCATCGGCCTCATGGTGGTTGTTCATGAACAAGGCATTGCCTATAGCGCTGAACATCTCAAGTTATTAACGCTGTTTGCCGTACAAACGGCGATCGCCATCGATAAAGCCTTACTGTACCAAGAAAGTCGCTACACGGCCCGAAGCGCCCAAAAACAGGCTCAACAGTTACAGGATACTCTCGAAGAATTGCAACAGGCCCAAGCTCAACTGGTTCAGAGTGAAAAAATGTCAAGCCTCGGCCAGATGGTAGCCGGAATTGCCCATGAGATCAACAATCCCGTTAACTTTATTAACGGAAATCTCACTCACGCTCAAAATTATACTCAAGATTTATTAGAGTTGATTGAGCTGTATCGTCAGCAGTATCCCCAAACCAATCCTGAAATTGAAGACTTTAGTGAAGATATTGATTTAGAATTTTTGGAGCAAGATTTACCCCGACTCATTGCATCAATGAAAATGGGAATCGAGCGGATTCAGGAAATTGTCTTATCCTTAAAGAACTTTTCTCGGATTGATCGCGATCGCCCCCAACTCGCCGACATCCACGTGGGTTTAAATAGCACCCTGCTGATTCTCAACCATCGTATCAAAGCCAAAGGCGATCGCCCAGAAGTCACCATTCACTGTGACTATCAAGACTTACCCGACATCGAATGCTACGCCGGACAACTCAACCAAGTCTTTATTAATACCGTCGCCAACGCCATTGACGCTATGGAAGAGGCTGACATTGAACAGCCAACCCTATGGATTCGCACCAAACTCCAAGAAAATCGCTGGGCCGTCGTAGAAATCGCTGATAATGGCCCAGGAATTAGTGATGAGGTGCGATCGCGAATCTATGACCCCTTTTTCACCACCAAAGCCTTAGGAAAAGGAACCGGACTCGGACTGGCCATCAGTCGCCAGATTGTCGTGGATAAACATCATGGACGACTGTTGTGTGAGTCTCGTCCCGGAGGTGGAACCCAATTTAATATCTCGATTCCTCTGCGGCCCGATCTCGGAGAACATCCCCCAGCCTCAGATACAGAAGCCAATACTCATCCTCAGGTGATAATTGAACGAATTAACCCTTTAGAATCCTCCCGACTCAGCCTATTTGACGACTATCAACAACTGATCGAGCGATTAAGCTTAGAAAATCCTAACTTGCAGTCCATGACCGCAAGTGAAATTCAGGATATGTTTGTTTCGATTCCGATTTTGTTAAAACTGTATCATGTTTTGATTAATTCACCATTTCTCGAATCTCAACCGCATTCTTAGTTCGGTTAATCTACAGATACTATAAGATTAAACTCAGGTTGTATCGGTCCAAAAATTACGTTTAACGTCCCTAGTTACTGAGACCTAAAATGTCTGATTTCTGCCAAGAACCCAGCCAAGAAATGGCTCAACTACGGCAACAACTTGAGAAACTAGAAGAGACGCACCTCGTTCGTCAAGCGGCACTTTCTCGGGTTATTCATCATATTCGCTCTACCGTTGATTTAGAGACAATTTTTCAGACAACTGTCCGAGAAGTTAACGATCTCCTAGACAGCGATCGCGTGGGAATATTTGAGTTTTCCGTTGAATCTAACCATGAAACGGGGACATTTATCGCCGAGGAAGTTAGTTCTGACTATGACTCTGCTCTGACCGAAATAGTCACAGATCACTGCTTTGGCGAGAATTATTCGACTCTCTATCGCCATGGTAGAATTTATGCAGTTTCTGACATTGAAATTGCCAATATTAGTGACTGTCACCGAGATATTTTACGGCGTTTTCAAGTTCGTGCAAACCTTGTCGTTCCCCTCATAAAAGAGGAAAAATTATGGGGATTACTCTGTGTTCACCAATGCCGTGAAGCACGCAACTGGACGCAACAAGATATTCAATTTGTGCGGGAAATTGCCTCCCATTTGAACATGGCAATTCAACAGGCAGAACTGTTTAAAAAGTTAGAAGAGGTGAATCGACAGCGATTACAAAAAATCGCCCAAAATGCCCCAGCCGTTTTATATCAATTCCAGATAGATGCGCAGGGAAATTCCAGCTTTCCCTATATGTCTGCTAGAGCTGAAGCCTTTTTTGAGGTTACCGGCCAAGCCATTGAAGCGGATGTCTCGCTCCTGTTTGGACTCACCCATCCTGAGGATCTCTCGCGACTGCAAGCCTCAATTCAAGCCTCCGCTCAAACCGGCAAGCCTTGGGTTTTCGAATGGCGTCTGATCACCCCATCGGGATGTTTGAAATGGATGGAGGGGCGATCGCAGCCGGAATATCAAGCCGATGGTTCCATTATTTGGTTTGGCTGGATTAACGATATCAGCGAACGCAAGGCATCGGAGCGAGAGTTACAGGCCCTGGCCGCAATTATTGAGAATAGTAAGGATTTTATTGGCATTGGCACCTTTGATGGTACTCCTGAATATGTCAACCCAGCCGGACGGCAATTGGTGGGCCTGGCGGACGAGGAGAGTGGTGTCGCTGCGGGGGATGTGGCGAAACCTAAACTCAGAGATTGCACCTTTGAGGACTTTTTCTTACCCGAGGACTGGCAATGGATGCAAGAGAATGTCTTTGCTATCGTTCAACAGACCGGAAATTGGCGAGGGGAAATCAATTTCCGTCATATGCCGACAAATGAGCCAATTCCCTTAGACTATAACCTCTTTGTCACCTACGCTCCCGATACGAAAGAACCGATTGGGTTAGCCGCTATTGCTCGGGATATCCGCGATCGCCACGCCGGTGAACAGTCTTTACGAGAAAGTGAGCAGCGGTTTCGCGATGTCTCGGAAGCCGTCGGGGAATATCTCTGGGAAGCCAATCTGGAGGGAATCTATACCTATGTCAGTGAGCGATCACTCGATGTCTTAGGCTATCACCACCAGGCTCTCCTCGGCCACAATTCCTTTGATTTAGTCTATGAGGAAGACATCGATTGGCTCACTCAATCCTTCGCGACCATCGCTGAACGTCAAGAGCCATTTCAATTTGAATATCGTAGCGTGACAGAGCAAGGCGAGGTCATCTGGATTTCTGCAACAGGAATCCCCCGCTTTGATGAGCAGGGTCATCTCATCGGCTATCGGGGTGCAGGACGGAATATCACAGAACGCAAACAGGCCGAAGAAGCCTTAAAACAAGCTCTCGGGGATCTCAATGCAATTTTAGACAACCTCGCCGATGGCCTCCTCGTCACTGATACCGCCGGCCGTATTACCCGCCTTAACCCCGTCTTGCGGCGAATGTTTAATCTTAAAACTGGGGAAGTTTTAGGCTGTAGCTGCGACGAATTAGGATTAACGGAACTTAGCCAACTGCTGCAACACCTCCGAAACAACCCCAACTCCCAAGCCGTTACCGCTGATGTCTCTCTCGGAGGCGATCGCATTGGTCAAGCTCTGGCCACAAGCGTTTTAGAGCCAGGTCGAGGTCAATCGGAAAACCCCTGTATCGGCTCGGTCATCTTGATTCGCGATGTCACCCTAGAGAAAGAAGTCGATCGCATGAAAACCGACTTCATCGCCACCGTCTCCCATGAATTGCGGACCCCCCTCACCTCGGTGTTGGGGTTTGCGTCCATTGTTTTGGACAAATTAGAGGAAAAGGTGTTTCCTCTGTTACCTCAAGGCGATCGCAAGGGCCAACGTCATCAAGAACGAGTCCGGCAAAACCTTAGCATTATTGTCTCGGAAGCTGAACGGCTCACAACTCTGATTAATGATGTCTTGGATATCGCCAAAATGGAGGCGGGGAAAGTGGAATGGGATCGAGAACCTCTATCGGTGTTGGAGGTGTTAGAGCAGGCGATCGCGGCCAGTTCTTCTCTATTTGAGCGAGACAATCTGCAACTGGTGACGGAGTTTCCTGAAGAGTTACCTTCCATTCTCGGCGATCGCGATCGCCTGATTCAGGTAGTCATCAACTTAGTTTCTAATGCGGTCAAATTCACCGAATCAGGAGAAATTATCTGTCGTGCGTGTTATGATAATTCTCAAGAAAGTTCCCAAATTCGGGTTGAAGTTCAAGATACCGGAATTGGGATTGCTTCAGAAGACTTGCCAAAAGTGTTTGAGAAGTTCAAGCAGGTCGGAGAAACTCTCACTAATAAACCCAAAGGAACGGGATTAGGGTTGCCGATTTGTCAGCAAATTTTAGAGCATCATGGGGGACGGATTTGGGTTGAGAGTGAATTGGGTCAAGGTAGTTGTTTCATCTTTACTTTACCCATTCAAAACACAAGATTGAATCTAGGTGACACCCCTGAAGTTGCACGACGACTTGGGTTAGTTCCCCTAATGCAGCAACTTGAAGATCATGTGGCTGTTCATGAGCAACAGACTCCATCCTCGCTTACAGATACCCTCTGTAAGACGATTTTAGTGGTTGATGATGATGAACATGTGCGGGAGTTATTACGCCAATCATTGCAGGCTCAAGGGTATCAGGTACGCCTGGCTAAAGATGGGGTTGAAGCCATTATGGAGGTGAAGCGATCGCGGCCTGATTTAATTGTACTCGATGTGATGATGCCTTATATTGATGGCTTTGATGTGGCGGCGGTCCTGAAAAATGAACCCCAAACCATGGAAATTCCCATTTTGGTTCTCTCCATCGTTGAAGATCGTGAACGAGGCTATCGTTCTGGGGTCGATCGCTACTTGAAAAAACCTATTGATCGTCAAGGGTTTCTCAAGGAAGTGGGGTCGTTACTCTGTCAAGGTTTCTCTCACAAAAAAGTCTTAGTGGTTGATGATAATTCTTCGAGTCTGAAACTCATTTCTGAAATCCTAACTACTCAGGGATATACGGTTTCGAGAGCCTCAAACGAACAGGAATGCGTCGCTAAAGCCATGGCCCTACAACCGGATATCATCGCCATTGACTCGGAATTTTTGCAAGAACATGAGGTGGTTCAGGCGTTGCGGTTTGAGAAAGGACTCGAACATCTCGTGTTTGTCTTACTCGGAGACTTGGAACGGTAGTGGCGATCGCTGACAAATCCGCTTCTTGAGTGTTATTGTGGTGGAGAAGTCTGATTTTAGCAGTCTCGTAAAATCAGGACTAATACCACTGATAATATATCTTAATTGCGGACAGCCTGACGTTGACGATTCGTGACATACTATGTGTTTAAAAATCTTGATTGTGGATGACGAACCCAATATTAGAATCTTGTTAGAACAAGCTCTGGAAGATTTAGAAGATGAAGGCGTCGAACTGTTGATGGCTAGTCATGGACTCGAAGCCTTAGAGATAGTTAAAGAAGAACATCC
>P_2C_Liq_1_UnCtyDRAFT_1000202_pt1 | contig 25143 bp, 24 predicted proteins | sample Pon2CUnioCityCA_2_FD_10234 | JGI IMG/M metagenome (IMG submission 10234) | reverse complement strand
ATGATGTCTATGAAATATTCATTCTTAAAGATGGGTGGTACTATCTGGATGATCAAGAAAATAAGTATTTTATAGATAAAAATGATTTCAGTATTACAGTAAATGGTGAGCACATCGTCTTTGACTGTATTTATAACACCATTCACGGGACTCCAGGAGAAGATGGAATCATCCAGGCTTATTTAGAATTATTAAACATCCCACAAACCTCTTGTGACTCCTACCAAAGCGCTATAACTTTTAACAAGCGTGACTGTATCGCAGTATTAAAACCTTGGGGTATTTACACGGGTAAACATATCTACTTAAATAAAGGAGCAGCATATAAAGCAAAGGATATCGCAAAAAGATTAGGCCTACCGTTCTTTGTAAAAGCAAATCGCAGCGGTAGCAGCTTTGGTGTTTCAAAAGTTTATGAAGTTAGTGATGTTGAGAAAGCTCTAGAAGTTGCTTTTAAAGTAGATCACGAGATCATTTTAGAATCTTTTTTAGACGGTATAGAAGTATCTGTAGGTGTGTATCAAATAGATAATGAGATTATCGCCCTTCCACCTACTGAAATAGTTAGTGAAAATGATTTCTTTGATTATGAAGCAAAATATCAAGGAAAATCTCAAGAGATAACTCCTGCGCGTATTTCTGAACGACTTACTAAAGCTGTTCAAGAACAAACTAAAAGAATATATGAAGTCTTATCTTGCAAAGGAATCGCGCGTGCCGATTTTATTTTCCATAATGGTACGCCACACTTCATAGAAATAAATACAAATCCAGGAATGAGCAAAGAAAGTATCATCCCGCAACAAATAATAGCCGCTGGAAAAACCTTGCAAGAAGTATTTACGGCTATTATTGATAACACTATAAAACATCACTAATCATGAAAAGAGCTGTATTCCCTGGAAGTTTTGACCCGATTACCTTAGGTCATTATGACATTATTGAACGAGGTTTAGGACTCTTTGATGAAATCATTATCGCTATAGGTGTAAATGCTGATAAGAAATACATGTTTTCCTTAGAAGAACGTAAACGGTTCATTGAAGAAGCCTTTCAAGCAGTATCAAAAATTAAAGTCATGACCTATTCAGGGCTTACCATAGACTTTTGTAAAGAACAAAATGCTGGTTTTATCTTAAGAGGCCTGCGCAATCCAGCCGACTTTGAATTTGAAAAAGCCATCGCTCATACTAACCGTAAATTATCAGAGATAGAAACTGTGTTTCTTCTTACCAGTTCTGGTAAGTCCTACATCTCATCTTCTATCGTGAGGGACGTTATTAGAAATAATGGAGACTACACTGGTTTAGTTCCAGATACCGTGAGATTATGAGATTCTTAACGCTATGTTTTTTAATATTAACGATTAGCTCCTGTCAGCAAACCACACACGAAAAAAAGGTTGAAACAAAAGACTGGCAAACTCCTTTTGAAAAAGGAAATGGAAATCAAACGGCGACTTATGAAGAAGTCATTTCCTTCTATAAGGACCTAGCAGAATCTTTTTCCACGATATCCATTCAAGAAATAGGTCAAACAGATAGTGGTCTACCTTTACACCTTATCAGTTATTCAAAAAGTAATATCAACTGGAATTCTAATAATGAAGATTTTATTAAGATTTTAGTGAATAATGGGATTCATCCTGGAGAAAGTGACGGTATAGATGCGACTATGATGGTAATGCGTGATCTTGCAACAGAAAAGCTTGAAAGTCCAGACCATCTCATTTTTTCTAGTATCGCAGTTTATAATGTAGGTGGTGCTTTAAACCGTAATAGCACAACACGTACTAATCAGAACGGTCCTGAATCTTACGGTTTTAGAGGTAATGCTCGCAATTATGACCTTAACAGAGATTTCATCAAAGCCGATACCCGTAATGCAAAATCATTTTATAAAGTATATCATCAAGTAAAACCAGATATCTTCATAGATAATCACGTAAGTAATGGTGCAGATTATCAGTACACGCTCACTCATCTTTTCACACAACACGATAAATTAAATCATGAGGCAGGAACTTACCTCTATGAACAGTTACAACCTGCTTTAGAAGAACGATTAAAAAGCCGTGGACACGACATTACACCTTATGTTAACGTTTTTGGCAGGTCACCAGAAAGCGGCTTCTCTCAGTTTTTAGACCATCCGCGTTATAGTACGGGCTATACAAGCTTGTGGAACACCATGGGAATGATGGTAGAAACACACATGTTAAAACCTTACAAAGATCGAGTTCTAGGAACTCAAGCAATTATGGAAGAAATGATTGCCCTAGGAACTCTAAACATGAAAGAAATAAAAGCTGCACGTGCAGCATCTTTTAACAGCTTTTCTCAAGCTACCTATTATCCATTAAAACACAATCTAAATCGTCATCGCGCAGATACATTACTTTTTAAAGGATATACTGCTGTAAAGAGCACTAGTACAGTAACTGATCAAGAGATCATGACCTATGATCGCACACAACCATTTGAAAAAAAGACCCCTTATTATAATCATTATACCGGTACAGATAGTGTGCAAATTCCTGAATATTATGTTATTCCTCAAGGTCAGTGGGAAGTTCTAGAACTTTTAAAAATGAACGATATTCACATGGACACCTTACCACAAGACAGCTCTATGGTAGTGTCTCAATACCGTATTGAAAGCTATCAAACAGCAAACTCTGCTTATGAAGGTCATTTTCCACATTCTAAAATTATATTGCATGAGAATGATGTTGAATTACGCTTTCGCAAAAGCGATATCCTCATCCCTACTGCTCAACCAGGAATAAGGTATATTATTGAGACACTAGAACCACAAGGTCAAGATTCTTTTTTTAAGTGGAACTTTTTTGACACTATTCTACAACAAAAAGAAGGATTTTCAACATATGTTTTTGAGGCTACAGCACAAAAATTATTAAGTTCTCAGCCAGAGTTAAAAAAGCAATTTGATTCCATAAAAAAAGTAAACCTAACATTTGCGGGTAACGGTTATGCACAACTCAAATGGTTGCATGAGCGCTCACCTCACTATGAAACCACACATTTAAATTACCCCATTTATAAAGTATATAAAAATGATTAAAAAAGTAATTATCCTATTTATCGCTTGCGCCATTATTTCTTGTAAGAAAGATCAAGACACCACACCTTTAAATATTCAAGGCGCGATTAAAACAGAACGCTTGTTAAAAGATTTTACTTGTAACAGTGCTACATACCTGTTTCAATCTCCTCTATATAAAGGTGAACCTAAAGTTCAAGAACGTTTAAATAAAGACATTAAGAATTTAATTTCTCAAGATTTAAGCGATGCCAGCTATGATAAAGACGCTAGTCTTAAAGAAATATGGGATCTGTTTATTGCTGAGCGCAAACGCAACATTTGCGATGGAGACACAAGCGGCTTAAACCATATCCAGATAGAACACTTAAGTCAAAATGATGCTTTTATTAGTTATGAAATTACCTATAATAGAAACGGTGTTCACCAGCGACTTCACAAAACCTATATAAAACCAGATCTTACAGAATTAAAAATAACAGATCTCGCTAAATCTAATAAAATAGATGATGTGCGACGTATTTATGACATTAACTTACAGCAGTCAGTTGCAAATCTAGCCTTAGAAATTAAGCCTGAAAATTATGATGGGTTTAAAAATTTTGTAGAAAATAAGGTATTTGCATTCTCTAAAGAAGAGTTTGAAAACGCCTCTTTAGGAATTAACATCATCAGTGCAGATTCAGTTATGCTTCAAGTAAGTAAAAAAATAAATCTTCCCAGCACCTATTCCTTTTTAAATGAAGATGTTAAAATAGCAATAAGAGCTCAAGAAATGGATTACTACTTAGATATTGCGCCGCTTAAAATTTAGTTTTTGATCAGGGAATAACTCTTTAATATTGCTGTAAGAAGTTTTTAAAGCCTCTGTAGCTTCATCTTTATTAAGCCATACAGCTTGAGTTATACCTTCTTCAAGTTGAGGATGGAGTGGCCCGTCATAATTAGACTCCATTAAGTACCAGTGTGTGAGTTTCAATTTTAAGCTAGACTTGCGATTAAAGACATGATAGGTGCGACCGAGCTTGCTTATTATTTTAAGTTTCTTAACGCCTGTTTCTTCTTTTACCTCTCGTTTTGCAGTTTGTCTTTTGGTTTCAAAACGGTTTGCCTTTCCTTTAGGTAAATCCCATTTCCCATTACGATGAATAAATAAAAACTCATTATTTTTATTTATTGCCAGTCCACCGCCAGCTTTTACCAGCGGCAACTTTTTATGTAAGCGGCTGAGCATTTTCTTCTCACTTTTTGAGTACAGAAGCACTTTTTTAAGTTTCCCTTTCTCAATCTTTTTAATGACTTTAAGAAGATCTACATCTTTTAAAGAGAACACTTCATAGTCGGGAAAAGCGTCCCTATTTGATGTCACAATAATTGCGACGTCTTTCACAAAAACTTTATACATTTGCGTCATGGTTATAAATAAGGATATCGCAATAAAAACAGCTGAATTATTATTGCAAATTAAAGCAATAAAATTGCAACCGCAAGAACCTTTTACATGGGCTAGTGGCTGGAAATCTCCTATCTACTGTGATAATCGTATAACTCTTTCATTCCCAAGTCTACGCAACTTTTTAAGAGAACAACTGGCGCATCAAGTTACAGAATTATACGGCAAGCCTGACGTTATCGCTGGCGTGGCCACAGGAGCTATAGGAATAGGTATGCTAGTAGCAGATTATTTAAACCTGCCATTCATCTATGTAAGACCCGAAGCAAAAAAACATGGACGTCAAAATCAAATAGAAGGTCATCTTGAAAAAGGACAGACCGTAGTAGTGATAGAAGATTTAATAAGCACAGGGAAGAGCAGTCTTAATGCTGTAGATGCGTTAAAAGAAGGAGGCGCACAAGTAAAAGGAATGCTGGCACTGTTTTCTTATGGTTTTGAGTTTTCAAAAGAAAACTTTAATAAATACGATCTAGACTTGCATACCCTAAGTGATTACGACCATTTAATTTTACAAGCTCAAAATACTGGTCATTTCTCGATGCAAGACATAGAATTACTTAAAAGCTGGAGAGAAAACCCTAGCGCCTGGACAGGAAAATAACAACTTATGAATTTAGAAAGCCGTACCGTACAGACTCAAAAAACTCCTCAAGAATTATATGAATTCTTAACACAGGTAGAGAACTATAAACAGTTAATGCCAGAAGACACTAAATTTGAGACTCATGGTGAGGACAAATTTCTATTTGGACTAAAAGGCATGCCTGAAATAAAACTAGGCTTACAGGAGTCGACTCCTTTTACTCAAGTAGTACTAGGCTCAACTAGCGATAAACTTGCCTTTACACTGAGTTGTGATATAGAACAAGCCGCAAGTGGCTCACAAGCACAATTACTATTTAACGGTGATTTTAATGCCATGATGGCCATGATGATCAAGGGCCCTATTAACAAGTTCCTTGAACAACTTGCTGCCGGACTGGAAAAACTCTAGTAATTCCAGCGCACCTGTTTTAAATCATAAGCTGTAAACTTACCTTCTCTTTCTAAGAGTAGTAAACCATTTTCAGTAACTCCTTGTACCGTAGCTCTTATAATGGAGCCTTTTATTTCAAACTCAACTTCTTGATGGAGTTTATAAAAATGGGTGAGATACTTTTTAAGTGTTTCCTCACGATTTTTAAGAGCTTTATCTAAATAAATTAAAAACTGAACGAGAAGCTCTTCCAGGTGGAATGTTTTTCCCGTTAAATTCTTTAAGGAAACCGCATTAGGCAGATTATTGAATGATTCTTGATTCACATTAAGACCTATACCTACTATGGAATGCATCCACGTGCTGTTTTGAAAAGTATTTTCTATAAGAATACCAGCAAGTTTTTTTTGAACTGACAGGATGTCGTTAGGCCATTTAATTTTGGCCTGAATTTTTAAATCATTTTTAAGCCATTCCACTAGAGCAACCGAAACAATCTTATTGAGTTCAAAAAGAGTTAAATCCTGCACACTTTCACTCACCAAAACGCTGAACGTTAAGTTTTTACCATCTTCTGACTGCCATGTCGTTCCTCGATTACCACGACCTTGAGACTGAGAAATACTATAGATTGCTGTAAGATGAGGTAACACGCTTTCGCGAAAGCGTGCTCTCAATTCATCATTAGTAGATGTAGTGGCATGTAATTTGACTATTTGCAATGGACTATTTATCTATAGATTAAGTTTTATTTTGTAAAACCACTGGTAAAAAAAGAATAAATTTGTCACAACAAAAAATATTTAATGACTAAAGAAAAAGTTTCTACTGATGCGTTAATCGCTCAAGTGATCGCAGGAATAGAAGATGTTAAAGGTAACGACATCACTATCATGGATTTAAGAGCTATTGAAAACACTGTAACGAGTTATTTTATTATCTGCAATGGTAATTCAAATACACAAGTTAACGCCATCGTAAACTCCATACAAAGAAAAGTAAGCAAAGAACTTCAAGAAAATCCATGGCATGTAGAAGGTTCTTCTCAAGCTGAATGGGTTCTCATGGACTATGTAAATGTAGTGGTACATGTATTCCAAAAACACGTAAGAGAATATTATGACCTTGAAAGTTTGTGGGGTGATGCAAAAATCACAGTTATAGAAAGTGCTTATTAATTAAGATTATACAACAAAGAATGTCTGAAGAAAATAAATCAAAACAAAAGTCTGGAAATAATAAACCTATCCTACCTGGTGGTGGAAAACCTAAATTTAATGTTTGGTGGATAGCAATACCTTTAGTGCTGGCCTTTATAGCGTTTAATTTTATAAATAGCGCGGTAAATTCCCCTAAAGAAACCAGTAAATCTCAATTCTTTTCATATCTCGAAGATGGCGATATTAAAGAAGTAATAGTATGGAATGGAAGATATGCAGAAGTATTCCTTACAGATCAAGCTATAAAAGAAACTAAACATAAAGAAGCCCTTAAACCTAGTACGTTAAACCAGAATGATGTTGCGCAGTACAAGTTTGAATTTGGTGATTTAGAGATTTTTCAACCTCAACTAGAAGAAACTGTTGAGACTAATAATCTTTCAACTAAAGTTCTTTATAAAACACAGGACACCACATTTATGAATACCATCGTGTCCTTGTTACCTTTTATCATTATCATAGGGATTTGGATTTTTATAATGAGACGCATGAGCGGCGGTGGTGCTGGCGGCGGCGGTGGCCAGATTTTTAATATAGGTAAATCAAAGGCAAAACTATTTGATCAGAAGACAGATATTAAAACTACATTTAAAGACGTTGCAGGATTAGAAGGTGCAAAAGAAGAGATTCAAGAAATTGTAGATTTCTTAAAAAACCCAGAAAAATACACTTCTTTAGGTGGTAAAATACCTAAAGGAGCTCTTTTAATAGGATCACCAGGAACTGGAAAAACCTTACTTGCTAAGGCTGTTGCTGGTGAGGCAAAGGTTCCTTTCTTCTCCTTAAGTGGTTCTGACTTTGTTGAAATGTTTGTAGGTGTAGGAGCTAGTCGAGTTAGAGATTTATTTAAACAAGCCAAAGAAAAATCTCCTTCTATCATTTTTATAGATGAGATAGACGCAATAGGTCGCGCCAGAGGAAAGTCAAACTTCTCAGGATCTAATGACGAGCGAGAAAACACCTTAAACCAGCTTCTTACTGAGATGGATGGCTTTGGTACAAACACTAATGTAATCGTTCTAGCAGCGACTAACAGAGCAGATATATTAGATAAAGCGCTTATGCGTGCTGGTCGTTTTGACCGTCAGATCTATGTAGATTTACCAGATGTAAAGGAGCGTGAAGAAATTTTTGAAGTTCATTTAAGACCACTTAAAAAAGTAGATAATGAATTAGACACTTCATTCCTTGCTAAGCAGACTCCAGGATTCTCTGGAGCAGACATCGCTAATGTGTGTAATGAGGCAGCCTTAATTGCTGCCCGTAAAGGAAAAAAAGCAGTCAATAAACAAGATTTTCTAGATGCTGTAGATCGTATAGTAGGTGGTCTGGAAAAGAAAAACAAACTTATTACACCTTCTGAAAAGAAAACTATAGCTTATCATGAAGCTGGACACGCTACGGTAAGCTGGATGACTGAACATGCAGCACCATTAGTTAAAGTAACGATTGTACCACGTGGACAGTCCTTAGGAGCAGCATGGTATTTACCAGAAGAAAGGCAGATCGTACGTCCAGAACAAATGCTAGATGAAATGTGCGCCACTATGGGTGGTCGTGCTGCTGAGAAAGTCATCTTTGATAAAATATCTACTGGTGCTTTAAGTGATTTAGAAAAAGTAACTAAACAAGCTAGAGCCATGGTTACTATTTATGGACTAAATGAAAAGGTAGGAAACATTACTTATTATGACTCCAGTGGACAGCAAGAATATAGCATGTCTAAACCTTACAGTGAGGAAACAGCTGTAACCATAGACCAAGAGATTTCTAAAATTATAGAAGCTCAATATCAACGTGCTATTAAAATACTTGAAGAAAACAAAGACAAACTCACTGAACTCGCCGAAGTTCTACTGGAAAAAGAAGTGATTTTTAAAGATGATCTAGAAAATATTTTTGGGAAACGTCCCTTTATAAAAGAGGAAGCAGTAGCTCTTAAATCTTACACAAGAACCGAAGCGCCTACTATTAATTCAAAGGACGAGGAAGAATAGTTTGTTACTACTATAATAAGTAACTATATTTACCTAATCCCTAACGTAATTGAGTCCTCATAGATGAGTATTTTTAAAAAACTCTTCAAAAAATCCACTGACACAGAAACCTCTAAGCATAGTGATGCTGCACGCTCTAAATATATGCCAGAGGAAAAGCTTCCTTTAGATGAACGATTAATTCATAATTTCATCTCTCAAGGAGGACGTTTTCTATATTCATTAAATGAAGATGAAGTTCAGGCAAACTTTGAAGATGTGCTCGTTGAACATGATTTCTATGAAACTAAGGTATTATGTAATGATATGAATTTAAGAAGCCGTTTCAATGGTTTTAACTTGGAGTTTTCAGAAGTTAATAATGATTGCTCGTTCTTCTTAACCACCTGCGAGTATGTTATCGCAGATAATGGTGCCATTTTATTTTCATCTAATCAATTAAAAGAAAAAAAACCAGCTGACTTCCCTGAGACTATGGTCATACTTGCAACTGCGAGTCAAATAGTAGAATCCATAGGAGAAGGACTGCGAGGAATTAAACACAGAAGCGGATCCACTATACCTACTAATATAACAACCCTAAAGAACTTTCAAGAACCTAGTCTTCAAGAAAAAAAGGATCTCATGAATTATGGCGTCCCTAATAAAAGGGCGTATCTTATTTTACTAGAAGATTTATAAAATGAGAGAATTATTAGTAAGGTCTGTTTCAGGGATCATGTACGTCTCCTTAGTAGTATTAAGCGCTCTATATTCTAGAGATGTTTTTATTATTTTATTCTGTGTGTTTGCTTTTATATGCTTGATTGAATTAATGCCCATGATACGGTTAAAGCAATGGCTCATTTATCCTATGCTACCTATAAGCTATTTCCTCCTGGTCTGGTATGAGTGGCCTTCACATATTGAACCTTATCATGATCTTATAATTTACGGTCTATTATCAGCCACTATATTGGTTAACGTTTACCTTATAAGAGATCTTATCCTGCGCAATAGAATACCTTTATTTAATACTAAGAAACACATTATTGCCTTGCTTTACCTGATAGGTAGCAGCCTTTTTCTAGCCTTAATACCAGATGTTGTTGAAGAGTACAAACCAGAGTTACTTATAGGTATTTTTAGTATCATATGGGTAAACGATAGCTTTGCTTACATTACAGGAAAAAACTTTGGAAAACACAAATTACTGGAGCGTATATCTCCTAAAAAAACAATCGAAGGCTTTTTAGGAGGATTAATTATGGCACTATTAGCTGGAGCAGCACTACACTACTATGTAGAAGTTTATAGCTTATGGCAATGGATTTTACTAGCATTCATAGTTGCTTTTTTTGGAACAATAGGTGATTTAATTCAATCTAAAATCAAGCGACAAGCTGCGGTAAAAGATAGTGGCAGTATCATGCCTGGTCATGGAGGAATTTTTGATAGGATGGATAGTATTATTTTTGCTGCACCATTTGCTTACTTATTTTTTACAATTATAAATTATGTTTCATAAAGAAGGTACCGTTTCCATAGTAATAGGCTTCATAGTTGCTGGCTTGCTTACAGGACTAGCAACCCAAATAACAATGCCTTCATGGCTATCTTACCTAATAATAGCCATAGGTGTTATATTTCTAATCATCATTTTACAGTTCTTTAGAAACCCTAAAAGGCGCACCATACTAGATGACTCCACTATAGTCTCTCCCGTAGATGGTAAGGTAGTAGTTATAGAAAAAGTACAAGAAAACGAGTATTTTAAAGGAGAACGATTAATGATTTCTGTTTTCATGTCTCCCATTAATGTGCATGTCACTAGATATCCAGTAGGTGGTAAAGTAAGTTATAGTAAATACCATCCTGGAAAATATCTCGTTGCATGGCATCCTAAGGCAAGTGAAGAGAACGAGCGCACTACCGTTGTAGTAGATCACAAGAACGGTAAACAAGTCATGCATCGTCAAATAGCTGGAGCTCTTGCTAAACGTATTGTAAATTATGCTGTAGAAAATGAAAGCATTATACAAGGAAGTGAAAGCGGATTTATTAAATTTGGATCTCGTGTAGACATTTACCTTCCAGTGGACACTCCGGTAAGTGTTGCATTAAACCAAAAAGTAAAAGGTGGTGTCACCGTATTAGCACAGTTTTAATGACCGATAAGGATCTAGACATAGCATTTAATGAAGCTTTTGCAAAAGCAAACTCTGAAGAGCAATCTTTAGTTCCACCTGACTTGCAACTACACCTTTATGCGTATTACAAAAGAGCCATTGATGAGCCTTATGTAAGTAATAGGAGTTTTGAATCTAATGATTTAAGAAGTGCCTTTAAAATGAACGCACTTATTCAGGTACAATCCATTTCTAAAAACGAAGCAAAGCAAAAGTATATTGAGATTATTGAAAAACTCTACCCTAAACCTTGGTAAACTCAATTACAACGTGCAAAGTTTTGTTATCTACACTATGAATCTTCAAGAGGCATAAAATTATATTATACCAAAAACGACCTCAAAAGAGGCCGTTTTTAAGAAAATCTCACTAAAAGTTTATCCTTTTAAAGCTTTTATACTCGCCTGAATCGTATCGATCTTAGCAAGTGCATCAGCCTCTTTTTGTTTTTCTTTATCTACTATTGCAGGAGCAGCGTTAGAAACAAAACGCTCATTACCTAATTTCTTTTGAACACCTGTAAGAAATCCTTGAGCACGTTTAAGCTCTCCAGCCAGTTTTTCAAGCTCAGCAGCAACATCTATGTTTCCTTCTAACGGTATAAAATACTCATTAGACTTTACTCTGTAACTAGCAGCACCACTTAATGGCTCACTAACTATTTCAATGCTAGAAACATTACCCATTTTCATAATTAAAGGATTATAATCACTAGCTAAATTTTCATTATTAATAGCACTTAAACTGATCTCATTTTTAAAACTGATCTGTTTATCCTTACGCACTGTTCTTATACCAGATATCACATCTTGAACCAGTTCAAAATCATTTAAAATATCAGTATTTATAGATCCAGCAATGGGCCATGTGTTTATACATAAAGCATCTTTTACGTCACGCTTTTCAATAGCCTGCCATAACTCCTCAGTGATAAATGGTGTAAACGGATGCATTAATCTCAGGTTATCTTCAAAAATACTTTTAACCTCAGCGAGTGTTTTAGGATCTATAGGTTGTTGATATTCTGGCTTTATGATCTCTAGTAACCAGCCACAGAAATCATCATATATTAACTTATAACTGGTCATTAACACATCACTAATCCTGTATTTAGAATAGTGATCCTCTACTTCATTAAGAACTTGAGCAAATTTAGATTTATACCATTTTAAACCTTGAGCAGCATATTCCGGTTGTGATAAGGACTCGTTTACTTCCCAACCTTCTATGAGTCTATAAGCGTTCCATAATTTATTCACAAATCCTTTCCCTTGCTGACATAGATCTACATCAAACATGATGTCGTTTCCTGCCGCAGCACTTAAAAGCAAGCCTACACGCACACCATCAGCTCCATATTCTTCTATAAGCTTTAAAGCATCTGGAGAATTCCCTAGAGACTTAGACATCTTGCGACGTTGTTTATCACGTACTAAACCAGTTAAATAAACTTTATCAAAGGGTTTTTCATCTCGTAATTCATAACCTGCAACAATCATACGTGCTACCCAGAAGAATAAAATATCTGGACCAGTAACTAAGTCACGAGTAGGATAATAATAATTAATCTCCTCATTTTCAGGCTCAAGAACCCCATTAAACACACTTATAGGCCATAACCAGCTAGAAAACCATGTGTCTAAAACGTCGTTTTCTTGACGCAGGTCTGTTGCTTGTAAACTATTGCTCCCAGTTCGCTTTCGCGAAAGCGTAACAGCATCTTCTATAGTACTCGCTACTACAAAATCTTCTTTACCATCACCATAGAAGTAAGCAGGAATGCGCTGTCCCCACATGAGCTGACGTGAAATATTCCAGTCACGTACATTTTCCATCCAGTGGAAATAAGTGCTTTTAAACTTAGCCGGTAACAGCTCTACAATATCTTCTCTCACAGCTTTTATAGCAGGTTGCGCCAGTTCTTCCATTTTTAAGAACCACTGATCACTTAATCGCGGCTCAATAACGGCTCCAGTGCGCTCACTAGTTCCTACTTTATGGACGTGATCTTCCTTTTTTATCAAAAGTCCTTTATCTTCTAGTTCTTGAGATATCTCTTTACGAACCTGAAAACGGTCTTTACCTTCATAGTGCAAACCAAAGCTGTTCAAACTTCCATCTTCATGAAAGACATCAATCACTTCTAGATCGTGTGTCTCTCCTATCTTCTTGTCATTCTCATCATGAGCCGGCGTAATCTTAAGCGCTCCAGTACCGAATTCCATATCCACATACTCATCTGCAATTACAGGGATTTCACGATTTACTATAGGAACAATTACCGTTTTACCTACTAGGTTTGTATAACGTTCATCATCTGGATGCACACATATCGCCGTATCACCTAATATAGTTTCTGGACGTGTAGTCGCTATAGAAACGAAGTCTTCACTTCCTTTAATCTGATATTTTAAATGGTATAAATGACCATTACGTTCTTCATAAACAACCTCTTCATCACTAAGAGTCGTTTTTGCCTCAGGATCCCAGTTTACCATTCGGTAACCACGGTAAATCATTCCTTTATTAAATAAGTCTACAAATACTTGTATAACTGATGCTGACATGTCAGCATCCAGCGTAAATTTAGTTCTAGACCAGTCGCAACTAGCTCCTAACTTTTTAAGCTGTTCTAAAATAATACCGCCATACTCATCTGTCCAGTCCCAGGCATGTTTTAAAAACTCTTCTCTAGAAAGATCATTTTTATCTATTCCTTGCTCTTTTAATTTCTTAACCACTTTTGCCTCTGTAGCAATAGAAGCGTGATCTGTTCCCGGAACCCAACAAGCGTTATACCCTTTTAAACGCGCTCTTCTGATCAACACATCCTGAATGGTATTATTTAACATGTGCCCCATATGCAATACACCAGTAACATTAGGTGGTGGAATTACAATCGTATAACTTTCTCTATCATCAGGTACTGAGGTAAAAAAATCATGCTCCATCCAGTAGTTATACCACTTATCTTCGGTAGATTTTGCATCGTATTTTTGAGCTAAAGGCATTTTAGGCTTAGTTTTTGAAATTTCATAGACAAAAATACTATTTACTTGAATTATACACAGCATTATCACCTGCTTAAACTTGTATTATTCCCTTTTATTCACACAGAGGAAATAACCATCGGGTAGTTTATAGTGACATGGTCAAGCAAGCTGAGGTTTCTATGGATACAGGAGAAAAGATCAAGTTAAAGTGAAGTATGACACAAGCCTTTAACCTACTAAGAGAAAAAATAGGAAATGTAATACCAAAGCACAGGTTCTTATAATCAATTATAAACAGAAAGGAAATCTTAAACTCTTTAATATATTTAAGTAGTCGTATTACCTTTGCAAAACAAAATAATTTAAATGCCAGCAATTTCTCAAAAAGGCTCCATCATGCCTTCTTCTCCTGTTAGAAAACTCGTTCCATTTGCAGAGGCTGCAAAAAAACGCGGTATTCATATTTACCCATTAAACATAGGTCAACCTGATATCAAAACTCCTAGCCAAGCTATTCAAGCCGTTAAGAATACTGATATGGAGATTCTATCTTACAGCCATAGTGCAGGAAATGAGTCTTACCGCAAGAAACTCGCAGCTCACTACAATAAGATAGACATGGGATTATCTATAGATGATATCATAGTCTCTACTGGCGGTAGTGAAGCATTGCTTTTTGCTATGGGAAGTATTTGTGATTATGGAGATGAGGTTATCATTCCAGAACCTTTTTATGCTAACTATAACGGCTTTGCAACAGCCAGCGGTGTTACCGTAAAACCCATTTCTACAACTATAGAAAATAACTTTGCCTTACCATCCATAAGCGATTTTGAGAAATTAATCACTGATAAGACCAAAGCCATTCTTATTTGTAATCCTGGAAATCCCACAGGTTACCTTTATACACAAGAAGAAATGAATCAACTAGCTGCTTTAGTAAAAAAGCACGATTTATTCCTTGTAGCAGATGAGGTTTATAGAGAGTTTGCTTATGATGGTCGCTCGCATCTTTCAGTTATGAATATGCCTGGACTTGAAGAACATGCGATCATGATTGACTCAGTTTCTAAGAGATACAGTATGTGCGGCGCACGTATAGGCTGCATGGTTTCTAAAAACAAAGAGGTCATGGCTACCGCTATGAAATTTGCACAAGCCCGATTAAGTCCGCCTACCTTTGCACAAATCGCTGCAGAGGCTGCTCTTGATACTTCACAAGCATATTTTGACGAGGTTATCAGTGAGTATATCGAACGTAGAAATATTTTAATAAACGGACTTAAAAACATTCCAGGAGTACAGGTTGCAAATCCAGGCGGTGCTTTTTATTGTGTTGCTCAATTACCCGTAGATGATACAGATGCTTTTGCACAATGGATTCTCGAGTCTTTTCACTTAAATAATGAAACGATTATGGTAGCTCCAGCAGCTGGTTTTTATAGCACTCCTGGAGTAGGTAAAAATCAAATCAGAATCGCTTATGTTCTTGAAAAAGAATCACTGATTAAAGCAGTTCAGATTTTAGAAGAAGCTCTTAAAGCCTATAACGCGTGATAGAAATTAAATCGCATTTTGCTCTTAAAGAGTTCAACACTTTTGGTATAAACGCTTTCGCGAAAGCGTATACCTCAATAACCACTCTACAACAACTTAGTGAAGCTCTTTCCTATTATCATGATAAAGATGTTTTCTTGTTAGGTGGCGGCAGTAATATGCTTCTATTGAACGACATAGAACGACCAGTCATTCATGTAAATCTGAAAGGGATTCAAGTCGAGCAAAACAAAAGTGAAGTTTTTATAACCGCAATGGCAGGCGAGAACTGGCATGATTTTGTCATGTATTGCATTAAAAATAACTGGGCTGGCATAGAAAACATGGCGCTCATTCCTGGTAACATAGGAACTGCTCCTATTCAAAATATAGGTGCTTATGGTGTAGAGTTAAAAGACACTTTTATTTCCTGTACCGTTATGGAAAAAGCCACTGGAAAAGAAAAAACACTCACGCTTGAAGACTGTAAATTTGGGTACAGAGACTCTATTTTTAAGAATGAAGCAAAAGGCAAATATGTCATCACTTCAGTGACTTTTAAACTCACAGATCTCTCAAAAACAGATAATTACCAGCTTAAAACTAGCTATGGCGCTATTTGTGAAGAACTGAAAAACTTAAATCTTGAACCTAGCATAGCAACGGTAGCGCAGGCAGTAATTAACATAAGAAGTAGCAAGTTACCAGATCCTAAAAAATTAGGAAACAGCGGTAGTTTTTTCAAAAATCCAATTATTGAAAAAAGCTATTATGAGGATCTTATAAAAATGCATCCCGACATGCCTCACTATTCCGTAAATGATAGTCAGGTAAAAGTTCCTGCAGGCTGGCTCATCGATCAGTGCGGTTTTAAAGGTACACGTCGTGGAGACGCTGGTGTGCATGATAAACAAGCTCTAGTTCTCGTAAACCATGGTAATGCTCGCGGAGCAGAGATAATAGCACTTGCAAGAGAAATTCAAGAAATGGTTAAAAGTCGATACGGTATATCCATAGAGACTGAGGTGAATTTAATTCAGAATTAAGAATTCATCACTTATAATTCTTAAATTTGCAGTATGAAATTAATCTTTATAACTATAGGTTTATTAGCACTAGGTTTTGCAGGAATTGCAATAAAAATCTGGGCAAAAAAAGACGGTAAATTTGCAGGCACCTGTGCCAGTCAGAGTCCTTTCCTTAATAAGGATGGAGAAGCTTGTGGCATGTGCGGTAAATTGCCTGAAGAACAAGACTGTAAGAATCCATCTCTAGAATCTTAATTTATAGATGGAAATAGGTATCGCGTTTATAATCCTAGCGGGTTTTGTGCTTATTAATGTGATCTATTATTTCTTTTTTGCTAAGCTTGCTTTCTATAAAACACCAGCAACTACTCATAGTAAAGAACCGCTCTCTGTAATAGTTTGTTCTAAGAATGAACAAGAAAACTTAGCTGTTTTAGTACCGCTATTACTGGAACAAAACTACCCTAGTTTTGAAATCATTCTTATTAATGATGCTTCTGTAGATAACACTCTAGAAGTCATTGAAAAATTCCAAAAACTAGACCATCGCGTTAAGAAAGTAGACGTTGTGAACAATGAAAGTTTCTGGGGAAACAAAAAATATGGACTTACCTTAGGTATAAAAAAGGCTGTAAACGATCGTTTAATCTTCATAGACGCAGACTGTAAACCAGCCAGCAAAGACTGGCTACAACACATGGCTAGCGGTTTTACAGCAGAAAAAACTATTGTTCTAGGTTATGGTGCATATGAAAAAAAGAATCACACCATTCTTAATGCACTCATCAGGTACGAGACTGGAATTACGGCTATTCAGTACATGAGTTATGCGCTGCATGGTAGTCCTTATATGGGTGTAGGTCGCAACTTAGGCTACACAGCACAACAGTTTTATGACGTTAGAGGTTTTATGGACCACATGAAAATAATGGGTGGTGATGATGACTTATTTATCAACCAGGCAGCTACGAATAGAAACACTGCGATAGTCATAGAACCAGATGGTTTTACGAGCAGCATTCCTAAAAACAGTTGGTCTGAATGGTGGACTCAAAAACGACGTCACATCAACACTTCATCACACTATAAACCTAAACATAAATTCCTTCTAGGACTTTTCTACGTCTCTCAGCTAGGCTTTTTCGCAGCTGCGATCATGGGCTTTATACTAGGTTTAAACTGGTTGTATATTCTGGGATTAGTCCTATTTAGATACCTCATTGTATGGATAGTTATAGGGAAAGGATTATCACGCTTTCGCGAAAGCGATATCATACCCTACGCACCGTTTCTAGAAATTCTTTTAGTATTCACACAGCTAGGTCTATTTTTCACTAACGCAGGAAAACAACCTCAACGCTGGAAGTAGTCAGTTTGACACATTTTTAACGACTCAGTTACCACTTGCAATAGCTTTATACCTAAATTTGTAGTATGAATACAGTTAAAGAATCAGTAGCGCCACCTAAACAGGGAAAACCAAAATGGCTGCGCGTTAAACTTCCTGTAGGGAAGAAGTATAAGGAATTACGTGGATTAGTAGATAAGTACGATTTACACACCATATGTACCTCAGGTAGCTGTCCTAACATGGGAGAATGCTGGACTGAAGGTACTGCCACTTTTATGATTCTAGGAAACACCTGTACCCGTTCTTGCGGTTTTTGTGGTGTAAAAACCGGTAGACCAGACGCCATAGACTGGGCAGAGCCTGAAAAAGTAGCACGTTCTATAAAATTAATGGGTATTAAGCACGCAGTAATTACTAGTGTGGATCGTGATGATTTAAAAGACATGGGATCTATTATCTGGAAAGAAACCGTAGCAGCGATACGCCGCATGAATCCAGAGACTACTCTAGAAACACTCATACCAGATTTTCAAGGTAATAAACGCAATATAGATCGTATAGTAGAGGCAAATCCAGAGGTAGTGTCTCATAACATGGAAACCGTAAGACGTCTTACTAGAGAGGTACGTATCCAGGCAAAATATGACACCAGTCTAGAAGTATTACGTTATTTAAAGCAACAAGGTATTAATAGAACTAAGTCAGGAATCATGCTAGGTCTAGGTGAACTTGAAGAAGAAGTCATTCAAACCATGCAAGATTTACGTGATAATAATGTAGATGTAGTTACCATAGGTCAGTATTTACAACCTTCTAAAAAACACTTACCTGTTAAAGAGTTTATCACTCCTGAGCAGTTTAAGAAATATGAAGAGATAGGTCTGGAAATGGGATTCCGCCATGTGGAAAGTGGCGCATTAGTGAGAAGCTCTTATAAGGCTCATAAGCACATATTGTAACTCTATAATTCTGAATTAATAATTCGGAATTAACAATTCAGAATCAAAAACATGATTAAAGTAGCCATAAACGGTTTTGGACGCATAGGACGCACCTTTTTACGTACCGTTCTTAAGGAACCACAAATAGAAGTAGTAGCGATAAATGACCTTGCTCCTATTCATGTCATGGCTCATTTATTAAAATATGACTCTATTCATGGCACTGTAGAAGATGAAGTTAATCATACAGATCATGCTATTATCATTAATGAGAAATCTATCTATTTTTCACATCATAAAAATCTAGATGATCTCAAATGGAATGATGTAGATGTAGTGATTGAAGCAACAGGAAAGTTCAAGACTAAAACCGATCTTCAAAAACACCTCAACGCAGGCGCAAAAAAAGTTATCTTAAGTGCTCCACCTGTAGATGATGATATTAAAACAGTGGTTCTGGGCGTGAACGACCATATCATTAAAAAAGATGACACTATACTGTCTAACGCTAGTTGCACCACTAATAATGCGGCACCTTTTATAAAAGTTCTCGATCAACTTTGCGGTGTAGAACAAGCATATATCACAACGGTGCACAGCTATACCACAGATCAAAGTTTACATGATCAACCGCATAATGACTTACGTAGAGCTAGAGCAGCAGGACAGTCTATAGTTCCTACTACAACTGGTGCAGCCAAAGCACTTACTAAAATATTTCCACATTTAAGTGATGTCATAGGTGGTTGTGGCATAAGAGTTCCTGTACCTAATGGTAGTCTTACAGACATGACTATTAATGTAAAACGAGACACGAGTATAGAAGAAGTAAACGCCGCATTTCTCGCTTTTGCGCAAGCAAATCCTCAAACCTTTTCCTATACAAAGGTTCCTTTAGTCTCTATAGACATTTCAGGCAGTCCATACTCTTGTATTTTTGATTCAAACATGACATCTGTTATAGGAAAACTAATCAAAGTGATAGGCTGGTATGATAATGAGAGTGGCTACAGTAACAGGCTTAAAGACCTCACTATTTTATTAGGAAACACACTGAAGTAAGTCTTTAAAATTCAAACTCCCATAGCCTATAAATCAGGCTGTGAGTTTATAAATTCCATCCTCATCTCCAGATAATATACATTGGACAGGTTCCAAGGAGCTAGTCTTTTATAATCTTTTTCTGTTGTGATTATTATTTTGCGCTTTTTGAAAATGTTTATCTCGCTTTCGCGAAAGCGGTGATGATCTCCATACACTAAGTGCTCTACCTTAAATTTTTCTTTTAAGAAACTTATAAAGGGCGCTGGTTTTGCGATTCCTGTTACCGCAGTCACCTCTGAAAAAGCTACCTTATCTAAAGGAAGTTCTTCATAATCATTCTTTAAAGCACTATGGTAGGTTATTTTTGAGAAATGGACGCGCTGATATGATAACGGCGCTATTTTATGTTTAATGGTTTCCATTTCAGCCTTAGAGATATCGACAGGACACTTAGTTACTATAATAGTTTGCGCTCGTTTAACACCAGCACTAGATTCTCTTAAATTTCCTGCCGGTAAGATTAAATCATCATAAAACAGATTTGAATAACTCGTTAATAGAATATAATGACTTGCTTTAACATATCTGTGTTGATAGGCATCATCTAGTAAAATAAGATCCAGAGTATGGGCGGCCATTAATCGCTTAATACCATCTGCTCGCTTTTCACAAACAGCACTTACTATCGTATTGCCAAATTTAGACTTGATCTGTAAAGGCTCATCTCCTACTTCTTGTGCGGTATGTAAGTTATTAAGCTCTATAAAGCCAGTTGTACTGCGACCATATCCACGGCTCAATACAGCGATTTTTTTTCCTTTATGATGATTTATAAGCCACTCGATCATAGGTGTTTTACCGGTTCCACCAGTAGATAAATTACCTACCGCGATAATAGGAATATCAAAAGTCTCTTGCTTTAAAATACCATTATCAAAAGCCCAATTGCGCACTCTCGTAATGACATCATAAACTACTGAAAAAGGAACTAATAATTTTCTTAACGATTCCATGATTCAAAAGTAGGTTAATTTTATCTTTAGCTTTTTAAAATACATCTATGAAAATTAGGGAAGTCATATCACATTTAGAATTACTAGCACCTCTTCATTATGCCGAAGATTTTGATAATACTGGTTTACTTACTGGTAGCAACCAAACTGATGTAAGCGGTATTCTCATCACACTGGACTGTTTAGAAAACGTGGTTGATGAGGCTATAGAAAAAAAATGCAACCTTATCGTTGCTTTTCACCCTATCATTTTTAGTGGTTTAAAGAATTTGCGACCTGATGATTATGTAAAAAAAGCAGTGGTAAAAGCTATAAAAAATGACATCGCCATTTATGCTACACATACAGCACTGGATAATGCTATGGATGGAGTTAGTTACAGAATGGCACAAGAATTAGGATTAGAAAATGTAAAAACATTAATTCCTAAAAAGGGTATTATTAAAAAACTACTGACTTATGTTCCTAGTAAGTCATTTAATCAAGTTCAAGAAACACTATTTAATGCTGGCGCTGGTTCCTTAGGGAACTATTCTGAATGTAGTTTTAGTGTAGATGGAACTGGTACTTTTAAAGGAAATGGGTCTAGTAATCCAGTTATAGGTAATAAAGAGGAACGCACCACAGTTCAGGAAAAATTACTTGCTATAACTTTTTTACCTCATCTGGAATCTCAAATCCTTAAAGCGCTTTATAATTCCCATCCTTATGAAGAGGTTGCTTATGAAATTACCACTTTAAATAATAGCTATGATGATATAGGTATGGGAGCGATAGGAAACTTGAAAGAGCCGCTAAGCCTCACTGAATTTCTTAAAGTTACTAAAAACACGTTTAAAACAGGTGTTATAAGACACTCAGTTCCTGGATTAAAACAGATAAAAAAAGTCGCCTTATTGGGTGGTTCTGGAGCTTTTGGCATTAAAAAAGCTCAACAATCTGGAGCAGATGCATACCTTACAGCAGATTTAAAATACCATGACTTTTTTCAAGGTGAAAATATTCTGTTGTGTGATGTAGGGCATTATGAAAGTGAACAGTTTACAAAAAACCTTTTACATGAATATCTTAGCAAAAAATTTAGTAATTTTGCAATCCTTTGTGCAAGTGCACAAACAAACCCAGTAAACTATTATTAAACAGATGGCAAAAAAGACTGAGGCTACCGTAGAAGACAAGCTTAGAGAGCTTTACAATCTACAGATAATCGACTCTAGAATAGATGAGATACGCAATGTTCGTGGAGAACTACCTCTTGAGGTTAAGGATCTAGAAGATGAAGTAGAAGGATTAAACACTCGAGTGGTTAAGCTAAGTGCAAAACTTGAAGAACTAAACGATTCTATCAAGGAAAAGAAGAACAACATAGAAGAATCTAAAGCTCTTATAAAGAAATATACAGAGCAGCAGAAGAATGTGCGTAACAACCGTGAATTCAACTCTCTTTCTAAAGAAATAGAATTTCAAGAACTTGAAATGGAGCTTGCTGAAAAGCACATCCGTGAATTTAAGGCTCAAATAGAGCAACAAAACGAAGTAGTTGACGCGAGTAAAGAACGTATGGCTCAACGTGCTGAACATTTAAAGCACAAAAAAGCTGAACTAGCTGAAATCTTAAAAGAGACTGAAAAAGAAGAGCAAGCTCTCATGAAAATGTCTGAAGATCATGCAAAATCAGTAGAACCTAGATTAATTAAAGCTTACACACGCATAAGAACTAGTGTACGTAATGGTCTTGCCGTAGTGCCTATCGAGCGTGGAGCTTCAGGAGGATCTTATTTTACGATCCCACCACAAGTACAAGTAGAAATAGCGAGTCGCAAAAAAATAATTACAGACGAGCACTCAGGAAGAATCCTAGTGGACGCAGCACTTGCAGAAGAACAATTAGAAACTATGGGTAAAGTGTTTGCAAAAATGTAACACTGAACTTAAAACTTATAAGAATCCCTTATCTAACCATAGATAAGGGATTTTTTATTTAACGATGTTTTAATAGACGTACCTACATCTATTAATAACTTTACTCCAAATAGTAAGTTCATGAAATTAATAAGCACATTTTTAATCCTTTTTCTCTCATCAACCTGCCATCAAAAGTTAGATAAAGAAATAGAACAACAAAACATCGTTCCCGTAAAAGTAGTTACACAAGACGGCATGGAAAGGGCTTATTTTGCTAGCGGCTGTTTCTGGTGTGTTGAAGAAATTTACGAAAGCGTTAAAGGAGTAAGTGAGGCTGTTTCAGGTTACAGTGGTGGATCTTCCCTAAACCCTTCATATCGTAACCACGCAGACCATGCAGAAGCAAATGAGGTTATTTACGACCCAAAAATAGTAAGCTTTAAAACGCTAGTTGACGTTTACTTTGCTTCTCAAAACATAGAACAAGTAAATGGTCAAGGACCCGATAACGGTCATTCCTACCGCAGTATTATCTTTTATCAAAATGAAGAACAAAAGAAAATTATTGAAGATAAAATTATGGAATTAACTAAACAAGGGTATGACGTAGCTGCAGAAGTAAAAGCTTTTCAAAAATTTTGGGTTGCCGAAGATTATCATCAAGATTATGCAAAACTCCACCCTAATCAAGGATACATAAAAGCTGTTTCTATACCGAGATGGAGAAAATTTGCTGCAAAAATGCCCGAAGTGATTAAGAAATCAGTTTCGCACTAATACTTATTCAAACTTTTTTTAACCAAACACTTTCTTTTTAGCAAGATTTATCTACATTTACGTTGTTATGATAAAAAATAATAATATCAGAGTTAATAATAATCCTTTACAAACGTAAAGTAGTCTCTGGTATTTTAAAAAATTCAAAAGGTCTACTTCACAGTAGACCTTTTTTCATTTAAAAAATTAAACCATGTGTGGAATAGTAGGGATGTTCAACCTTAAAAAGGATCGTATAGAACAAAGAGAAACAGTATTAGAATTATCTAAAAAATTAAGACATAGAGGACCAGACTGGTCTGGAATTTATTGTGGTGAAAATGCCATACTCGCTCACGAGCGATTAACTATTGTAGATCCACAATCTGGTGGACAACCATTATACAGTCCAGATGGTAACATTATACTAGCTGTAAATGGAGAAATTTATAACCACCAAGAAATACGTGAAAAATATAAAGACTACCCATTCCAAACTAAATCTGACTGCGAGGTGATTCTTGCACTCTATCAGGATAAAGGAGTAAATTTCATGGATGAACTTACTGGAATGTATGGTTTTGCACTATACGACAGTGAAAAAAATGTATTTCTCTGTGCTAGAGATCATCAAGGAATTATTCCTTTATATTATGGAACAGATGAACTAGGACAATTCTACATCGCAAGCGAACTTAAAGCACTAGAAGGAACCTGTAATGAAATCAATCCTTTCCCACCAGGTCATTACTATTATAGTGAAGGTCAAGAATTCACTAAATGGTATGATAGAGCGTGGAAAGATTATGAAAATGTAAAAGAAAACAGCAGCTCTGTAGAAGATCTTAAAAAAGCTATGGAAGAATCTGTTCATAGACATTTAATGAGTGATGTTCCTTATGGAGTATTACTTTCTGGCGGCTTAGATAGTTCTATAGTAAGTGCTGTAGCAAAAAAATATGCTGCAAAACGTGTAGAAACTGGAGATCATAAAGATGCATGGTGGCCACAATTACACTCATTTGCCATAGGTCTAGAGGGATCACCAGACCTAGCCGCTGCACAAAAAGTTGCTGACCATATAGGAACGGTTCATCACAGTGTTAATTTTACGATTCAAGAAGGACTAGATGCTATTAAAGATGTCGTTTATTTCCTAGAGACTTATGATGTTACTACCATTAGAGCTTCTACTCCTATGTACCTCTTAGCGCGTGTAATTAAATCCATGGGAATTAAAATGGTACTATCTGGAGAAGGTAGTGATGAGATTTTTGGAGGTTATTTATATTTTCACAAAGCTCCTAGTGCTGAGGAGTTCCACAAAGAAACCGTACGTAAACTAGACAGCTTACACCTTTATGATAACTTGAGAGCAAATAAATCACTTGCAGCATGGGGAATAGAAGGACGCGTTCCTTTTCTAGATAAAGAGTTCATAGATGTAGCCATGCAGTTAAATCCGCAGGATAAGATGTGTGGCCATGGAAAGATGGAAAAACATATACTTAGAGAAGCTTTTGAAGATTATTTACCTCATAGCGTAGCCTGGAGGCAAAAAGAACAATTCAGCGATGGTGTAGGTTACAGCTGGATCGATACTTTAAAAGAAGTTGTTAATGAAGTCATAAGTGATGAAATGATGGAAGCCGCTCCTTTCAGATTTAAAATAAATCCGCCACAAAATAAAGAAGAG
>P_2C_Liq_1_UnCtyDRAFT_1000200_pt1 | contig 25192 bp, 22 predicted proteins | sample Pon2CUnioCityCA_2_FD_10234 | JGI IMG/M metagenome (IMG submission 10234) | reverse complement strand
AAAAAGAATCAGAAAAAAAGTGCTCAAAAAATGAAAGAAATGAGTGCTAAAATGCAAAAAGCGATGCAAGCCATGGAAGGTGAATCTATGGAAGAAAACATTGATGATTTACGAAAAATACTAGAAAATTTAATCACGTTTTCTTTTAAACAAGAAAACTTGATGAACAAGTTTAGCGATATTTCTACCACACATCCAGATTTTGGTAAAGACCTAAAAAAACAAAATGATATTAGAACTTATTTTGAACATATAGACGATAGCTTGTATGTACTTTCCATGCGTTTGCCAAAAATTTCTGCTAAAATTCAAGACGATTTATCTACCACACATTACAATTTAGAAAAATCTCTAGAAAACTTTTCTGAAAACAGATTTAATAATGGTCTTTCTAACCAACGTTATGTAATGACAGCCACTAATAATTTGGCTGATTACTTAAGTAATATTTTAAATAGCATGAAAAATTCTATGTCTATGAAAATGGGTAAAGAAAAAAAATTAGGAGAGTTTAGTTTGCCAGATATTATTAAAAAGCAGCAAGATTTAACTGAGAAAATGAAAGATGGGAAAAAGAAAGGCGACAAAAGTGGAAAAAAGCCTGGAGAAAAACCGGGTAAGAAACCAGGACAAGGTAAAGATGGTAAAATACCCGGTGAAGATGGCAAACCAGGAGAAGATGGTAAAACTGGAAATTCTGGTAAAGGAGATAAGTCAAGTAAAAACGGAAAAGGAAAAGGAGAAGGGAAAGGTGAAGAAGTTAAAAACGGTAATGGAGAAAATGATGATTTAGATGGTGAAATTTATGAAATTTACAAACAACAAACTTTATTAAGGCAACAATTACAAGAGGCCATAAAAGAAGCTGAACAAAGAAATCCAAATGGAAATGGAGCTGCAAAAAGAGCTTTAAAAACCATGGAACAATTAGAGAATGAAATTTTAGAAAAAGGCTTTAATGCTACAACCATTCAAAAAATGCAAAATTTAAATTATCAACTTCTAAAATTAGACAAAGCATCTCTAGAGCAAGGTAAAGACAACAAAAGAAAATCTACAGCAAATTTGAAAGAGCGTCAAAGATATAAAGTAAAGGCACTTGAATTTAAAAAGCAGTTTTACAATCAAATAGAAATATTAAACAGACAATCCTTACCTTTGCAACAAAATTATAAAATAAAGGTTCGAAAGTATTTTTCTGAACCAGAAAAAAAAGAATGATCACGTTTAATTACGAAACCAATTTTATTTTAGAGGATGAAGTATCTGTACAAAAATGGATACATCAAATTATATCAAATTACAATTGCGAGTTAGGCGAGGTAAACTATATTTTTTGTGATGATGATTATTTACACAAACTAAATATAGAATTTTTAAATCATGATACGTTAACAGATATTATTAGTTTTGATAATTCTTTAGGGAAATTAATCAATGGTGATATTTATATTTCTATTGAAAGAGTTGCAGATAATGCAACCGATTTTAAGGTTTCTTTTAAAGAAGAATTACGTAGAGTAATGATACATGGTGTCTTACATTACATAGGTTTTAAAGATAAGTTAGAAACAGAGCAATTAGAAATGACGAAACAAGAAAATTTAGCTTTAACTTTATTTAAACAACTGATAATCAATTAAATAAAAAATGTTTCACGTGGAACTATAGAATATGAGTTTATTTTCAACAACATTTGATGTTATAGTAGTTGGTGGGGGGCATGCAGGAAGTGAAGCTGCTGCTGCCGCTGCAAACATGGGTGCACATACCTTGTTAATTACAATGAATTTGCAAAATATTGCACAAATGAGTTGTAACCCAGCAATGGGTGGTATTGCAAAAGGGCAAATTGTAAGAGAAATTGATGCTTTAGGGGGTTACAGTGCTATTGTTACTGATAAAACCGCAATACAGTTTAAGATGTTAAACAAATCTAAAGGGCCTGCTATGTGGAGTCCAAGAGCACAATCTGATAGAATGCAGTTTGCAGATTGTTGGAGAACACTTTTAGAAGAAACCGAAAATTTAGATTTCTATCAAGATTCTGTAAATGGTTTAATGTTTGACGGTGATAAAATTGTAGGAGTAAAGACAGCTTTAGGTTTAGAAATAAAAGCAAAAACAGTTATTTTAACTGCAGGTACTTTTTTAAATGGTTTAATTCATATTGGTGATAAAAGTTTTGGTGGGGGTAGAGCAGGAGAAGGGGCTTCTACAGGAATTACAGAAGACCTTGTAAAAAAAGGTTTCGAATCTGGCAGAATGAAAACAGGAACACCACCAAGAGTAGATGGTAGATCTTTAGATTATTCTAAAATGATTGAACAACCAGGAGATCAAATCACAGAAAAATTTTCTTATTTACCTACAACATCTTCTTTAAAAAAACAGCGTTCTTGTTGGTTAACATATACCAATTTAGAGGTGCACAATTTACTTAGAGATGGTTTTGATCGTTCACCAATGTTTAATGGTAGAATACAATCTACCGGGCCAAGATACTGTCCTTCTATTGAAGATAAAATAGATCGATTTGCTACCAAAGAGCNTCATCAAATTTTTGTAGAACCAGAAGGGTGGACCACTTGTGAAATGTATGTAAATGGGTTTTCTACTTCATTACCAGAAGATATTCAAGACAAAGCAATTCGATCTGTAGCTGGTTTTGAAAACGTGAAGTTTTTTAGGTATGGATACGCTATTGAATATGATTATTTTCCACCTACACAATTAACACATTCTTTAGAAACAAAATTAATTAAAAATTTGTTTTTCGCCGGCCAAATTAATGGGACTACCGGTTATGAAGAGGCAGCTGCACAAGGTTTGATGGCAGGTATAAATGCCGCGTTAAAAGTTCAAGAAAAAGATCCTTTTATTCTAAAAAGAAACGAAGCTTATATAGGTGTTTTAATAGACGATTTAATCACAAAAGGTACAGAAGAGCCTTACAGGATGTTTACTTCAAGAGCAGAATACAGAACTTTACTTAGACAAGATAATGCCGATTTAAGATTAACACCAAGGGCTTTTAAAATTGGTTTAGCATCTAAAGAACGTTTAAACAGAGTTTTAGAGAAACAAGAAAAAACCGATTTATTAATTAAGTTTTTAAACGAAACAAGTGTAAAGCAAGAAGAGATAAATCCTATATTAGAAGCCAAAAACTTAGCTTTAGTAAAACAATCCATGAAACTATTTAAAATTGCTGCAAGACCGCAATTAAGTTTTTTAGATTTTAAAAACATTGAAAAATTAAACACATTTATTGCGGAGCATCATATAGATAATGAGATTATCGAGCAAGCTGAAATTCATTTAAAATATTCTGGTTATATAGAAAAAGAAAAGAACAATGCCGACAAGTTAAACAGGTTAGAAAATGTAATTATTCCTACTAGTTTTAAGTATGATAAAGTGAAATCTCTTTCTTATGAGGCTAGAGAAAAGTTGAATAAAATTAAGCCAACCTCAATATCTCAAGCAAGCAGAATTAGTGGAGTTTCACCAAGTGATATTTCTGTTTTGTTAGTCTATATGGGTAGGTAAAAAAATAAAAAATTGCTAAGTGTTCCTCGTGGAACAATTTGTATAAAAAGTAAAAAATGGAGATTGAAAAAAAACTCTACACCAATTTAAAACCCTTTTTAACTTGTAAAGATTATACAGTTTCTGGTAAAAAATTTCAGGTAAAAATTAACGAAGATTATCAGATGTTGGTAACAACACCTGTCCCAGAAAATTTAGAAAATTATTATGAAAGTGAAAATTACATTTCGCATACTGATAGCAAAAAAACAGTGTTAGATAAAGTTTATCAAAAAGTAAAAAATGTTGCTTTACAACAAAAATTAAAATTGATAAACTCATTTGATACGCCAGAAAAAAATGTATTAGATGTTGGAGCTGGAACAGGAGATTTTTTAAAACATTGTAGCAATAATAATTGGGATGTTTTAGGAGTAGAACCTAGTTTGAAAGCAAGAGATATTGCCCACAAAAAAGGCATTTATTTAAAAGATAATCTTTACAAAATAGAGAAAACAAGTTTTGATGTAATTACTCTGTGGCATGTTTTAGAACATGTAAAAGATTTAAAAACTTACATTAAAAAATTAAAAGCACTTTTAAAGGAAGATGGCTATTTGGTAATTGCTGTTCCTAATTATAAAAGTTACGATGCTAAATTGTATAAAGAACATTGGGCTGCTTTTGATGTTCCAAGACACCTTTGGCATTTCTCTCAAAAAGCCATACAAAAATTATTTACAGAAGTTCAAATGGAAGTTGTGCAAACCAAACCAATGAAGTTTGATGCGTACTATGTTTCTCTTTTAAGTGAAAAATACAAGAGCCAAAAAATGAATCCAATAAAAGCTCTTTATAACGGTTTTAGATCTAATCTTAAGGCAAAACAAAATTCTGAATACTCCTCTTTAATTTACGTGATAAAAAACCGATAATTTAGATTTTAAGACGCTTTTATGGTTTTTAAGTTATAATTCTATAGAAACACCTTACTAAAAATAAAAACACCTTTAAAAGCTTTTTTTTAAAGGTATTTTTAATAAACATTGGTTATAGTTTATTTAAAGTATATAGTTTTTAACTATTTTAGTTCGATGCCAAATAAACAGTGTATAAAATTAACAATTAAAGATATTGTTCCTCCTAATTTTTTTAATTACAATTTGTCTTTCTTTTGGAGCTTGGTGAATGTAATCTTCTAGAGAATTTGCTTTGATTTGCATAACAGTTGTTTTTTAAGACAACAAGTTAACAAAATTTTGCCTTTATTTTATCTATAATGGTTTGTGCTAACTTTTCTTTACTTTCTATTGTCCAACCTGCCACATGTGGCGATAAAATTACGTTTTCTGTATCTATTAAATATTGAAAAGCTTCTGGCATCTTAACGTCAGAAAACAGGTTTTCAAAAGATGATTTTTCATATTCTAAAACATCTAATCCAGCTCCTAAAACCTTACCAGATTGCAAACCAGCTACTAAATCTTTAGTAACTACTGCAGAACCACGTGCAGTATTAATCAACCAAAAATTCTTTTTAAAACTATTGATAAAATTGGCATTTATCATATTTTTTGTGAGGTCTGTTTGTGGTGTGTGTAAGCTTAAAATGTCTGACTTTTCTTGTAATTCTTTAAGAGAAACTTGTGTACAATTTTCATCACCAACATTATTTTTTAAATCATAACAAAGTACCTTTACATCAAAACCACGTAGTTTTTTAGCAAAAGATTTCCCCATATTTCCATAGCCAATCAAACCAACGGTTTTTCCATCTAGTTCAATTCCACGATTTTCTTCACGCAACCATTTTCCGTTCCTAACTTCTTTATCGGCTTTATTTAGTTTATTAAATAACGATAAAAGCATGGCTAAACTATGTTCGCCAACAGCATTTCTATTCCCTTCTGGAGCCGCAATTAATTCGATGTTTTTAGTTCTTGCGTAATCGCAATCGATGTTTTCTAAACCAGCACCCACTCTACCAATAAATTTTAGGTTTTTAGCTTTGTCTAAAAAGTGTTTGTCAATAGAAAATCGACTTCTAATAATAAAACCATCATACAAATGAATTTTTGCTTCAATTTCTTCTTTAGAAGATGTGTAATCTTCCTCATTAGTAAACCCTAAATCGTTTAATTGATTGAGCATTAATGGATGGTTGGTATCTAGATGTAGTATTTTCAAAATTTCGCTTTTTGGATTTATCGGACAATATAGATAACTAAATTTTTAGAAAGGAGACGAATTTCGACATCCTTTTAATGATTTGATTCAGAGTATTGTTAAGTTTATCAAATTCATAAGAACCTAGGAGTCTAAATTAATACTGCTCCTTTTCATTAGGAAAATCACCACTTTTTACATCAGTAATATAATTTTCAAAAGCGCCTGTCATATCTTTAAATAAATCTAAATATCTACGTAAAAAACGCGGATTGAATTCGTGTGTCATACCAATTATATCATGCGTAACTAAAACCTGACCATCTACACCATTTCCAGCACCAATACCAATAACAGGTATGGTTAAAGCATCTGCAACTTTTTTAGCCAATTTTGCAGGTACTTTTTCTAAAACCAAGGCAAAACAACCAAGTCTTTCTAACATTAAGGCATCATCCATTAATTTTTCTGCCTCTTCTTCTTCTTTTGCTCTTACAGTATACGTACCAAATTTATAAATAGATTGTGGTGTTAAACCCAAGTGCCCCATTACAGGAATACCTGCATTTAAAATTCGTTTTATAGAATCTTTTATTTCTTTACCACCTTCTAATTTTATCGAATGCCCGCCAGATTCTTTCATAATTCTAATAGCAGAACGTAAAGCTTCTTTTGGGTCAGATTGATAACTACCAAAGGGCAAATCTACTACCACCAAACAACGTTCTATACCTCTAACAACAGAGCTTGCGTGGTAAATCATTTGATCTAACGTAATTGGTAATGTTGTTTCATGACCTGCCATTACATTAGAGGCAGAATCGCCCACCAATAATACATCGATACCTGCACTATCTAAAATCTTTGCCATGGTATAATCGTAAGCAGTTAGCATAGAGATTTTTTCTCCATTTGCTTTCATTTCTACCAAAGATTTTACAGTTATACGTTTATATTGTTTATTAGCTACAGACATATATTTTATTTTAAAGTGGTAAAAGTAAGAAAAAGCTATAGATTTCTTGTTATGTGTATTTTTTTGCCATTTATCTTTAAAAACCCCAACTCTAAAATTAATTTAGTAGCTTTAACCACTTTAAAATAAACGGACTATGTTAAAAAAATGGATTGTATTGTTTTTTTGTTTGTGGATAACCAATCTACACGCACAACAAAACAAAGAAGAATTAGCTATAAAAAAAGTAATAGCCACCTTTTTTAAAGGTTTACACCAAGGTGATAGCACTCTGATGCAAACCACACTTCATAAAGATATTAAAATACAAACCACTTCAATAAACAAAGAGGGCACAAGTACTTTAAAAAATGAAAGCAGACTAAAATTATTAACCTCGGTTGCTAATAAAAAACCAGAACATGTGTATTTAGAAAAGGTACTTGCCTATCAAATTAATGTTGATACAAATTTAGCTTCTGTTTGGACACCTTACGAGTTTTATTTCAATGGAAAGTTTAGCCATTGTGGAGCCAACTCATTTCAGCTTTTTAAAGAAGATAATCAATGGAAAATTATTTTTTTGGTAGACATTAGAAGAAGAGAAAATTGCAAAGCTTTAAAAGAAATGAATTAAATTTTTTAGAAGATAAAATTCAACGGAACTTGTAAGTATAAGTTCCGTTTTTTTGTAATTTTGATTTTCTGTTGCGGTTTTTTACGTACATATTAGTTTTAAAAATAGAATAAATTAAATCAGATGCACTTTTTACCAGAAAAAATAGATACTTACGTTGTTGCACATACCCAAGGTGAACCGAAAATTTTGCAAGAATTAACTAGAGAAACGTGGCAAAAAGTACTAAACCCAAGAATGTTAAGTGGAGCTTTTCAAGGTAGAGTTTTGTCGATGATTACAAAGCTTACTTCTCCAAAAAACATTTTAGAAATTGGCACTTATACAGGTTATTCAGCACTTTGTATGGCAGAAGGTTTGGCAAAAGAGGGTACTATTTTTACTATTGATAAAAACGAAGAATTAGAAACACTACAAAACAAATACTTTAAAAAATCTGGCTATCAAAAACAGATAAAACAGTTTGTTGGAAATGCACTTGAAATTATTCCAACCCTTCATAAAAAGTTTGATTTGGTCTTTATAGATGCAGACAAATCTAATTATATGAATTACTTTCATTTAATTATCGATAAAATGAATTCTGGAGGTATTATTTTGTCTGATAATGTACTTTGGAGTGGAAAAGTGGTAGAAGAGTTAGACTCTAAAGATAAAGACACCAAAGTGCTTTTAGAGTATAATCAACTATTAAATACAGATGATAGAATAGAAACAGTTTTACTACCTATTAGAGATGGCTTAACCATTAGTAGAGTAAAATAAAAGTTTTAAAACTGTCTTTTTATAGGTCCAGTTAAGTCTTCTATATCGTCTTTAACAGCATTAATTTCTTTATTGATGTCTTTGGCAACATCAGTATCTATTTTTGTTTTATCAGAGCTATCTTTTATTTCTTTTTTAATATCGTTTGTAGCGTCTTTTACCTGACGCATTCCTTTACCCAAACCTCTAGCAATTTCAGGTATTTTATCTGCACCAAAAACCATTACCACAATTAACATGATAACCATAATTTCTGGACCGCTAATAAAAAAGAATATTGTATTCATTCGACAAAGATAATGAGTTATTTTAATAAATAGAATAAACTATTATTCTTTAACGTTGCTTTCTTTTTTTTAGTAAATAATAAGGTTCAACAATAGCTAAAATTTCTTTTGCTAGCTTTTTCATTTTTTAAGCTTTCTTTTTTTGCACAAAAAACACCAAAACATAAAACCCTTATTATCAAGTTTTTAAAAAATTCGTATCCCTGAATTCAGGGATTGACAACATCGTTTTTAGTGTTTATTTTTACAACAGAAAAGATAACCCGCTTTATAAACGGGATATAACAACTTTTTATTTGTTTATAAAGAGTTATGGGCAATTAAAACCAAGGTTTAACCATATCCGAGAATAAACTCTGCTTGGAAGAAAAAAATAAAAGAGTTAAAACTTTGAATTGTCTGTTATCTGAGTTTCTTGAAAAAGAAGGCAAAATTGCAAGTATTCAATACTCCTAAAAAATTGAATGCGTGAAATATTAAATACAAATTAAAATGAAAAATTTAAAAATTAAACTACCTGTAAAACTAACTTTACTTACTCTATTTGTTATTTTATTAAACTCTTGTAATAATGAAGAAATAGAAACTTCAAAAAAATTTAGTGATGTAAAATTACCTGCTCTTTTTCATTCTAAAATAGATAACGATTTAATGGGTAAAACTTCAACTAATTCTGAATCTTTTACAGAAGATTTCACATTTAATATTGTTTTAGAAAACGGGAATAACTTTGATGTTAAATTTAGAGCTAGTGGTTTGATAGATATTGAAGGAATAACAAACCTTCAAATAGAAAATGATTTTTTTGAAAAAACAGGTTTATCAACAAATTTTCTAATTGAAAATCAAAATATGACTAAAGCATTATTTAAAAATAAATTATTAGCAAAAACATCATGTTGGGATCAATGTAAAGAAGATAGAAGAACAGGTTTTGGTAGAGCTATTTGTAGAACTGGTTGTGTTTTAAAGGACATTGCTAAAATAGCTAAAGAAGTAGCAATGACAATAGCTGCAATAAGATTATTATAGTGTATAATAATTTTATAAAATATTTTATTTTAGGTATCTTTTTGTGTAATACTATAATTGTATTTTCACAAAAAGATACTTTGAATAATGTAATCAAACTAAAAGAAATAGTTCTTTTAGATAGCTATAAAAAAAAAATAGCTTCCTCAATATTGAGAGATGCAAGGAATAATATAAGATATAATTATGCTTTCCAAAAAGGTGTTAATTATAAAGTTAAATCTATTTTTAAAAATTTTAAAGATAGTATCGATAATAATATAGATTTTTTAGTCTCATTTAAAAAACTGTTTAGTTCTAAAATAAAAATAATAGAAACTCGAGGTAATCATAAAGCTAAATTTAACTATTTATATCAAGTTATGTATGCGAATTTAAAATGGGCAAAAAAGAGTAATGGTAATATTTTAAGTTTTAAAGAGAGTTATAATTACTACCTTATTGAAACTGAATCAAAGCATCAATTTAATTTATTTAAAATAAATAAAAAGGATTATTCTTTTGAGAAAATAATTGTGACTAGGAATAAAAAAGGTGAAAAAGAAATCGATTGTGAAAATAGCAGGTTAGAGTTAACTTTTACTAAATTTAAAAAAATATACGAACCAAAAGAGTTAAGAATAAAATGTTATGATGATAATGATAATATAATAATTACTCATAATTTAAGTTTCTTAAAAGTTCTCCCCTATAAAAAAATAGATAATAATAATAATATTCATCGAATATTAAGGTTATATACAGATAGAAATAATTAAAAGCCCATAACACCGTACAAAATTAATTGCTTGCTTTTTGCTTACTTACGAAAATCCTCGTGGATTTTCTTTGTCAGTAATTATTTATTTTATTGCTAAACCACTTAACTAACCTTTTACAAACACGTTACTTCTTCACCAACATACGCTTAATCTCATTCAATTTCATAAGTGCTTCAATTGGCGTAAGTGTATCAATATTTGTTGCTAAAATTTCTTCTCTAATATTTTCTAAAAGCGGGTCATCTAACTGAAAAAAGCTGAGTTGCATTTCTTCATGTTGGGCTTGTTTTAAAACATCTTTTACCTCACTATTTTTGTTATTTTTTTCTAACTGCGCTAGTATTTTATTCGCCCTATGAATCACCATATTTGGCATTCCAGCCAATTTAGCAACATGAATTCCAAAACTATGGTTAGAGCCTCCAGAAACCAGCTTGCGTAAGAAAATAATGTTGTCTTCCAATTCTTTTACAGAGACGTTAAAGTTTTTAATACGCTCAAAAGTGGCAGTCATTTCATTTAATTCGTGGTAATGTGTGGCAAACAAGGTTTTTGCTTTAGATGGATGTTCATGTAGAAACTCAGAAATTGCCCAAGCAATTGAAATTCCGTCATAAGTAGAGGTTCCACGCCCAATTTCATCTAACAACACCAAACTACGCTCAGAAATATTATTTAAGATCGATGCAGTTTCGTTCATTTCTACCATAAATGTAGATTCGCCCATAGAAATATTATCACTGGCGCCAACTCTGGTAAAAATTTTGTCTACAATACCAATTTTTGCATTTTGCGCAGGTACATAACTCCCCATTTGTGCTAATAAAACAATAAGTGCAGTTTGCCTTAGAATAGCAGATTTACCAGACATATTAGGTCCAGTAATCATAATTATTTGTTGTTGATTTCTGTTTAAAACAACATCATTAGCAATATAGGTTTGGTCAATGGGCAATTGTTTTTCAATTACAGGATGACGTCCGTTTTTAATTTCTAAATCGGTACTTTCATCCATTTGCGGACGCACATAATTGTTTTCTACAGCTAATACAGAAAAACCGAGCAAACAATCTATTTTAGCAATAATTTGCGCATTTTCTTGTATTTTTTGTACAAACTGAATGATGTATTGCAATAATTTGCTAAAAATTTCTTGCTCTAAAACCTGTATTTTCTCTTCAGCACCTAATATTTTGGTTTCGTATTCTTTGAGTTCTTCAGTAATATAACGTTCTGCATTTACTAAGGTTTGTTTGCGTATCCACGTTGTGGGTACTTTGTCTTTATGCGTATTTCTAACCTCTATATAATACCCAAAAACGTTGTTAAAAGCTATTTTTAAACTACTAATTCCTGTTCGTTCAGTTTCGCGCGCCAACATTTCATCTAAATACTCTTTTCCAGACGATGCAATAGCACGTAAATCGTCTAATTCTTGATGCACACCATTTGCAATGGCATTTCCTTTATTGATGTTTACAGGAGCATCATCAAACAAAGTTTCAGAAATTTTAGCAATTAAAACATCGCAAGAATGCAGTTGTGTGCCCAGCTTTTTAACCGTTTTATTTTTGCTTTTTTCTGCAGCCGATTTTATAGGTAAAATGGCTTGTAAAGAGCTTTTTAACAACACAATTTCTCTAGGTGACGCTTTGCTTGTTGCCACTTTAGAAATCAACCTTTCTAAGTCTGATATTTGTTTTAATTGATAGGTAACTGTTTTCGAAAAATCGACAGAATCTATAAAAAACTTTACCAATTCGTGCCTGTTTTTTATCTCGTCTATATTTTTTAAAGGCAATGCCAACCAACGTTTTAGTAACCTTCCACCCATGGGTGATATGGTTTTGTCAATCACATCTAAAAGTGTAACTGCATTTACAGAATTTGGATTATATAATTCTAAATTTCTAACAGTAAATCGGTCCATCCAAACATAATTGTCTTCAGCAATTCTACCAATAGTTTGTATGTGTTTTAATTGATTGTGTTGCGTTTCCGATAAATAATACAACACAGCACCAGCTGCAATGATGCCGATTTTTAAATCTTGTATACCAAAACCTTTTAAGTTTTTAACTTCAAAATGATTTTGTAAAGTTTCGTAGGCATATTCTTTTTGAAAAACCCAATCGTCTAAATAAAAAGCGTAATATCTATTTTCGAAAAGCTCTAAAAATTGTTGTTTGTTTTGTTTTTCAACTAAAATTTCACTCGGATTAAAATTTTGAACCAATTTATCAATATACTCAGCATTTCCTTCAGCTACTAAAAATTCGCCAGTAGAAACATCTAAAAACGAAATTCCGATTTGTTTATTTGTTGCAGAGCGATTGGAATTATGAAAATGAATAGCCGCTAAAAAGTTGTTTTTTTTAGACTGTAAAACCTCGTCGTTTAAAGAAACACCAGGTGTAACCAATTCTGTAACACCACGTTTTACAATAGTTTTGGTCATTTTGGGATCTTCTAACTGATCGCAAATTGCAACACGCATACCTGCTTTGACCAACTTTGGTAAATAGGTGTTTAAAGAGTGATGAGGAAAACCTGCCAAAGCTGTTTCAGAATCGGAACCAGCACCTCTTTTTGTTAAAATAATCCCTAAAATTTCGGCCGCTTTTTTGGCGTCTTCTCCAAAAGTTTCGTAAAAATCTCCTACACGAAAAAGCAACATAGCATCAGGGTATTTTACCTTAATGGCATTGTACTGTTTCATTAAAGGTGTAACCTTTTTTGCTTTGGATTTTGCCAAGTTTTAGAAATTTTTGGATTAGTTTTGCGAAGATATAAAATATAGTTGTTAGTGTTTAGTTTTTGGTTAATAGTTAGNATACCATCAACTAAAAAACACCAACCACCAACTACAGAATATGAGAAAATTAAAAAATAACGAGTTAGGTAGNATTTCGGTTGATGAGTTTAAGGCTGTTGAAAAAATGCCTTTAATTGTGATTTTAGACAATATTAGAAGTTTAAACAACATTGGTTCTGTTTTTAGAACTAGCGATGCTTTTTTGATTGAAAAAATTTATTTATGTGGCATTTCTGCAACACCACCCAATAAAGATATTCATAAAACAGCTTTGGGTGCTACAGAATCTGTAAATTGGGAATACGCTGAAGATACTTTAGCATTGGTTAAAAAGTTGAAAGCAGAAAAAGTGAAAGTGTTGGCTATAGAACAGGCTGAAAATTCGACCAAACTAAACACATTTTTCCCAGAAAAAAATCAAAAATATGCTATTGTAATGGGTAATGAAGTAAAAGGCGTACAACAAGACGTGGTAAATGCTTCTGATGACTGTATAGAAATACCTCAGTTGGGTACTAAACACTCTTTAAACATTTCTGTAACTACAGGGGTTGTAATTTGGGATTTGTTTTGCAAGCTCAAATGATAGCTTCTAAAACCTAAATACCTAAAATCATTTTCGCAATCATAAAGTAAATTAAGATTCCAAAAATATCATTAGAAGTCGTTATAAAAGGCCCTGTTGCAATGGCTGGATCTATACCTCTTTTATTTAAAAATAAGGGTACAAAAGTACCTATTAAACCAGCTACAATAATTACGACTACCAGAGATACAGCTATTGCCAAAGCTAAATCTGTTTTGCCTTCATAGATCCAAACAAAGAGAAATAAAAATAACGAAAGAATAAACCCGTTTAAGGCCGCTAATAACATTTCTTTTAAAAGTCTGCTATTAATACTTCCTTTTACATCATCATTAGCCAAACCTTGTACAATAATTGCTGATGATTGTACACCTACATTACCAGCCATGGCTGCAATTAATGGTGTAAAAAAGAATAAAGCAGCGTATTTTGTAAATACTCCTTGAAAACCTTCCATAATAATAAAAGCACCTACACCACCAATTAAACCTAAAAATAGCCAAGGCAAACGTGCTTTTGTCAATTGAAAAATACTATCGTCTGAATCTACATCTTGCGTTAAACCAGCAGCCATTTGGTAATCTTTGTCTGCTTCTTCTTTTAAAACGTCTACAATATCATCAATAGTAATTCTACCTAATAAAACGTTGTTATCATTTACAACTGGTATGGCTTCTAAATCGTATTTTGCCATAATTTTAGCTACTTCTTCATCATCTAAAGAAACATTTACAGCATCTACTGTATTTTTCGAAATTTCTGCTATTTTTTGATCAGATTTGGCAATAATCAAGTCTTTTAAAGATAGTCTACCAACTAATTTTTCTTCTTTATCTACAACATAAATAGAGTGTACTCTTGTAACTTCTTTGGCTTGCCCTCTAATTCTACGCATGCAACCAGCAACCGTCCAAGTTTCGTAAACTTTTACCAGCTCTTTTGCCATTAACGCACCAGCTGTATTGTCTTCGTAAGAAAGTAATTCTTTTATATCTGCAGCTAAATCATCATCACTTAACGCATTAATTACCCGTTGTTGTCGTTCTTCAGAAAGTTCTCCAATAATATCAGCAGCATCATCAGAATCCATTTCTTCAACTTCGTCTGCAATTTCTTGAGCAGATAGATTTTCTAAGATTTTTTCACGAATGTCTTCATCTAATTCAGTAAGAATTTCAGATGTTTTTTCGCTATCTAAAAGTTTTATTATGTAAACAGCTTCATCAAAATCTAGCTCATCTAAAACCTCTGCAATATCTGCATAATGTACATCAGAAAATAGGGCTGTTATGGCTTTATTATCTTTTTCGACAATAAGCGTTGTTAGATCGTCTAAAAATTCGTCTGTAATTTCAAATGCCATTTTCTGCTATTTTTTGCGTGAGTAAAATAAATGCTGAAACCGATAATTGTTCAGGACGTTTCGCAAATATAGGGTCTTCTTTTAAAGAATCCGAAAGTTGAAAAGATTTTAAACTAGAACGCAACATTTTTCTACGTTGGTTAAAGGCTGTTTTTACGACTCTAAAAAATAATTTTTCGTCTACAGGAAGTGTGTAATTTTCTTTTCTGATACATCGAATGACACCAGAATCTACTTTTGGTGGTGGATTAAAAACAGTAGGTGGCACTGTAAAAAGATATTCTACATCGTAAAAAGCTTGGGTTAATACAGACAAAATACCATATACTTTAGAGCCTTCTTTTTCTGCAATTCTTTTGGCTACTTCTTTTTGAAACATGCCTGAAATCTCTGGAACAAATGCTCTATTTTCTATGGCCTTAAATACAATTTGAGAAGATATATTATAAGGAAAATTACCAATAATTGCTACTTGTTGGTCTGTAAATATACTTTGTAAGTTTTGCTTTAAAAAATCGCCCTCTATAATTTTAAATTTTTCTGCAGAGGTATCTATATTTAATTGTTCTACAGGAAAAACGTCTTTTAAAAACGTTACAGATTCTCTATCTAGCTCCATTACTGTAACTTTTGGTGTTTTTTGCAATAAATATTTGGTTAAAACACCCATACCTGGCCCAATTTCTAACACATTATTATAACCATTTTCTGTTAAAGCATCTGCAATATCTTTTGCAATACTTTCATCTTTTAAAAAGTGTTGGCCTAAATGTTTTTTTGCTTTTACAGACATAAATGACTAATTATTTTCGTTTGTTGGGTAAAACTCGTTTACAATTTTTAATTCGGTTCTAAAAGCTAACATTTTGTCTGCAAATTTTTTTAAACCCTCTAAACGCAAATTATCTGCATCTTCTCTGTAGTAATCTTCTAAATCTTCTCTGGTGTTTGCTGTGTATTGAATAGAATATGTTTTGCCTCCCATTTCTTCGTTTACTAAAACTTCTGTAAGTTTTGCTTTGGTAAACTTGCCTGTATTTAACACTTCTGTGATATGAGATTCTATCCAAATTAGCCACTCATTATGGGCGGCATCATCTATATTTATAGTTACGTTGTATATGTACATAATAGTTATTAGTCTTTGGTTTTTAGTCGGTAGTTTTTAGGTGTCTTTCTAAAGACTAATCACTACAACTGTCATCTAAATAGTATCTCCTCTTAGTTTTCTAAAGTTTTTTCTGGCATCTACCAAATAAATACTAGAAATTTGTTCAAAGATAATTTTTTGATAATATTTTTTGGCTTTTTCTATATCATTTAAATAATTCTTATAAATTTCTGCCATCATAAAATAGACATCATCTGTTAAAAAACCTTGATTATCTGCAGCAACAATTTTTTCTAAATCTGAAATGGCAGCCGCATATTTTTTTTGTTTGATAAATAATTTTGCTCTAAAAAAATACACGTCATCGTAAATTACTTCGTCTGGTATGAGTCCGTTTATTAAAATATCTTTAGAAGTAATTAAGTTGTTTAATTCCGCCAAAGCTTCATTATCTTTATTTTGAAAAGCAAGTAATTCTGCTTTTGCCAATTGTTTTAAACCCGAAGGAATTGAGTCTACAGGTTCGTTGTCGGAAATTTTTAAGAATAAGTTTACAGCATCGTTGGCAATTAGTTGTGTTGTAGAACTTTTAAGTACTTTTAATTGTGCTTTTGCCCAATCAAAATCTCCTTTAAAATAACTAGTTTGTGCTACTTTAAAACGTGCTTCATGCCCAAGTTGATGGTTTTTTAGTAGTGTTTGAATTTGCGAAAAATAAATTAATGCTTTATTAAACTTATTTGTAAACACTAAAACATCACCTAATTTTAATGTAATTCTAGCTTTGTCAAATTTAGAGTTTGCATAAGAAAGTGCTTCTTCTAAAACAGCATTGGCCTGGTTGGGTTGGTTTTTAGAGAAAGTTAAAAAATCAGCATATTCTACTTGTAATTTTATGGTTAAGGTGTTTTTACCAAAAGTTTCGAAAAGCTTATTAAAAAACGCTTTTGTTTTTGGATCTTTTGTTGCAACTGCAATTTTAGCAAGGTATAAATTGGCGTTAATAATTTGGCTATTAGTAGCTGACTTTTCTAAAATAAAAGCAAAACATTCTTTAGAAGCATCATAAGCTTGGTTCTCAAAAGCAATTTTACCTAAAGTAAAAATAGAGGTTAAACTTTCTTGTTTTCTTTGATACAAAGCTTTTTCTTGCAGTAATGCTTTTGTGTAATTTTTTTGTTGTGTAAACAACCAACTTAGTAGAATATTCCAAACATCTTTAGGCTTGCTTAATGATTTTTTTAAAAGTGTTTTTTTAAAAAGGATGTTGTTTTCATTTTCAGAATCGTCTGTAATGTATTTGCTGGTATATCTTTGTATAAGGCTAAAATATTGTTCGTTTTTATCTACCAAATCTATGTAAGACTCAAACATTTGCTTAAACTCGCCCTTTTCTCCGTAAATCTGTGCTATTTGAAAACTATAGTTTCTATTTTTATTGGCATCCATAGCTTTTTGGTAAGCTAAAATTGCATTATCTAACTGATTGTAATCTTTAAACAAGCGCCCAATTAAACCCCCATAAGAAGGTGTTTTTTTTAAGCCTTCTATAGCTAAATTATAGTTTTCTGTTGCTTTTTCTTTGTTGCCTTGTTTCTCGAAATTATACCCAAAATACACATACAAATATATTTGGCTATTGTCTGCTTTTATTCTGTTTTTTAAAAGTGTTTCTGCTTTTAAAAATTGCGCTGTTTCTTGGTAACAATTTATCAACCGACCTAGATAGCTGGTATTAAAAGGACTAGAATCATATAATTTTTTGTAAATCTGAGTTGCTTTTTCGTAGGCACCTTCTCTATAATAATTTTCTGCAAGCAGATAATCATTCTGAGCTTCATTTCGTTGTGCGTTGCTTATAGTACTAATCGTAACTAAAAGAAGAAAAATTACTTTTTTCATTGTCTTCAAATATAATGAACCTAAATGTTATTTTTTTAGTAAACCAAAGCTATTTTACTTTCTTTTTGTAACAATTTGGCATAAAGATTGTCTTTAGGATAAATAACCAATCAAATTTTAATATAATGAATACATTTTCTAAACGATACGAAATCGCAAAACAAAACTCTATAAAGTTTATGAAAAACGGACAAATATCTGCTTACTTACATGCCTTAGTAGAAATGAATAAATACAAAAGGCTAATGGTTGCGGTAATTGCTAATTAGTATTTGATCGATAGTTTCTGGTTTTTGTTAAAAAAATATTTACTAAAAACGATTAACTAATAGTTTTAAACCCACAATAAGGTACTAACACATCTGGTATTTTAATACCATCTTCAGTTTGATAATTCTCTAGAATACCTGCTAACACACGTGGTAAAGCCAAAGAACTGCCATTTAAAGTGTGTGCCAATTCACTTTTACCTTCTTTATTTTTAAAGCGTAATTTTAATCGATTTGCTTGAAAAGTTTCAAAATTTGAAGCAGAACTAATTTCCAACCATCTATTTTGTGCTGTAGAAAATAATTCGAAATCAAATGTTAAAGCAGCTGTAAAACCAGTATCTCCACCACACAAACGTAAAATTCTGTAAGGTAATTTTAATTCTCTTAAAATATTTTTAATATGTTCTACCATATCATTTAAAGCATGATACGATTTTTCTGGATGCTCTATTCTTACAATTTCTACTTTATCAAATTGATGTAACCTGTTTAAACCTCTAACATGCGCCCCATAACTACCCGCTTCTCTTCTAAAACAAGGTGTGTAACCAGTTGCTGTAATTGGAAAATCGGTTTCTTGTACTAAATTACCACGAAACATATTGGTAATTGGCACTTCTGCTGTTGGAATTAAATACAAATCGTCTTGGGTTGCATGGTACATTTGCCCATCTTTATCTGGCAATTGTCCAGTAGCTGTTGCAGAATCTGTATTTACCAAATGAGGTACTTGATATTCATTATAACCAGCTTCTATATTTTTATCTAAAAAATAATTAATTAAAGCACGTTGCAATCTCGCTCCTTTTCCTTTATATACAGGAAAACCAGCCCCAGTAATTTTATTACCTAATTCGAAATCTATAATGTCGTATTTTTTTGCCAATTCCCAATGAGGTAAAGCGTTTTCGCCTAAATTTGGAATAATACCTTCTTTAAAAATTTCTTCATTATCATCTTCTGAACTCCCTGCTTTTACAGAGGCATGTGGCACATTTGGTATTTGGTACAACAATTGTTGTAGTTCCTCAGATAAACCTGTTAACTTTTCTGTTAACGCTTTAGAATCATCTTTTAATTTGCTTGTTTTTTCTTTTAAAATGTTCGCCTTTTGTACTTCTCCAGATTTAAAAAGACCACCAATTTGTTTAGATAAGGTATTAGATTCTGCCAAAACAGTGTCTAAAGCAACCTGTGTAGCTCTTCTATTTTCGTCTGTACTTAAAACTTGTTCTACAATGCTTTCTGCATTTGCAAAATTACGTTTTGCCAAACCCGCTAAGACAGTTTCTTTATGATCTCTAATAAATTGTACTTGTAACATTTTGTAAGAATTTGAGAATGCAAATATATAATTTGTACCACAAAAAAACCTTTAATCAACTAAAATTTATGGGGTATTTAAAATATAGTTTTTTGCCGTTTTTTCGTCTTCTTTAAGTTGATGAATTAATGCATCTAAAGAATCAAATTTTTCTTCGTTTCTTAAAAAATACAGTAATTCTATGGTTAGTTTTTTTCCGTATAAATCTTGATTAAAATCAAAAAAATGCACTTCTATGGTTTGATAATTACCATTTACAGTAGGTCTGTTTCCTATATTCATCATTCCAAAAACACTATTTTTATTTATGGTAGCTTTTACAACATATACACCCGTTTTTGGGATGAGTTTATAATCTTCTTCTATGCTAATATTCGCAGTTGGGTAACCAATTTTACCACCTAGTTTTTTACCATTTACCACAACACCATTCAGCATAAAACTGTACCCTAAATACCTGTTTGCAGTTTTTAAATTACCAGCATGCAAAGCATGCCTAATTTTTGTAGAGCTTACAGAAACATCATCTACATCTTGAGCTGGTATTTCTTCTACTGTAAAATCGTATAAATAGCTATATTCTGTTAATTGCTGTATGTTTCCTTCTCTATTTTTACCAAAATGATGGTCGTAACCAATAATTAATTTCGAAATATTAAATTTATTTACCAAAATATCTCTAACAAATTCTAAGGCAGTAGTTCTAGAAAATTCTCTACTAAAAGGATGAATAATTAAGTAGTCTAACCCTGTTTTTTTTAGTAGTTTTTCGCGTTCGGTAATGGTGATTATCAATTCTATTGAAGCATCTTTCTGCAACACCATTCTTGGATGAGGAAAAAAAGTAAGTAATACCGACTTTTTACCAGTCTTTTTAGCTTCTAAAATTAATTTTTCTAAAATCTTTTGATGCCCATAATGTACACCATCAAAAGTACCAATAGTAACAAATGTTTTTTCTTCAGTTACAAAGTTAGAAATATCAATTATTGTTTTCAAAAAAAGTCGCTTTTTCTAGTTACAAATGTACAACACAAATTACTTATAAATTAAAGTTTTGGTATCATAATTCATCTTCATTACTTAAAAATAAGTGGTATTTTTTTATTAAAATCATAAAATAACTTGTGTAATAATCAATAATTCAAAAAAAATTGTATTTTGCAATCTAGTTAACAAATTAATTCAAATTATGATAAAAAAGATTTTACTACTTGCATTTATAGCTTTTACTAGCTTTGCAATGGTTGCACAAACCACTGTTAAAGGTACAGTTACAGATGCTAAAACAGGAGAAACACTTCCAGGAGCAAACATTAAAATTGAAAATAAAGCTGTAGGAACAACTACAGATTTTGATGGAAATTTTGTTTTAAAAGTAACAGATAACCCGCCTTTTACTATAGAGGTTTCTGTTTTAGGTTACAAAATGGAAAAAGTTGAGATTACAACTAGCAGTCAAAAGATTGATGTAAAATTAACAGAAAACGAAACTTCTTTAGATGAGATTGTTGTTTCTGCATCGAGAACTCCAGAACGTATTATGGAATCTCCAGTTACTGTAGAAAGAATGGATGCCAGAGCTATTAAAAACACTTCTGCACCTTCTTTTTACGACGGTTTAGAAAACTTAAAAGGGGTAGATGTTAATACAAACAGTTTAACATTTAAATCTGTAAATACACGTGGTTTTGCTACGTTTGCTAACACACGTTTTATGCAATTGGTAGATGGTATGGATAATTCATCACCTGCCTTAAATTTTGCTATTGGTAACCTTTTAGGGATGTCTGAATTAGACGTAAATACTGTAGAATTATTACCAGGAGCAGCCTCTGCATTATATGGTGCAAACGCTTTTAATGGTATTATGTTTATGACAAGTAGAAGTCCTTTTGATGACCAAGGAATTAGCGTTTCTTTAAAAGGAGGAGTTACTACACAAGAAGCTGCAGGAACCAACGAATATTACGATTTTAATATAAGAATGGCATATGCTTTTTCAGAAAAATTTGCTGCAAAAGCAACTCTATCTTATTTAGAAGGTACGGAATGGTTTGCCACAGATGAAAGAAATACTAGAAATGGTAAATATGCCGCTGGAGATAGATCTTTAAACGATTTTGATGGTTTAAATGTATATGGAGATGAAGTTGCTACAGATTTAGGTGGTGCTATAGGTAGAGTAAGTAGAACTGGTTATAAAGAACAAGATTTAATGAAAGATTACCAAGCAAAAAGTGTAAAGTTAAATACAGCTTTACATTATAGACCTTTTGGTGATGACAGATTAGAATTAATTTTTAACTCTAAATTTGGTGTTGGGAATACTATTTACCAAGGGGCAAATAGATACAACATTAGAGACTTTTATTTAGCGCAACAAAAATTAGAATTAAGAGGTAATAACTTTTTTATTAGAGGTTATGTTACTACAGAAGATGCAGGAAACTCTTACGATTCTCGTTTTGCAGCAATTAATATTAATAGAAGATGGAAATCTGACCAAGATTGGTTTACACAATATGCTGGTACTTATTTAGTAACAGGTTCTCATGCAGCTGCAAGAGCCGCAGCAGATACAGGACGTTTTATTCCAGGAACTGCTAGTTTCCAAGAAGCTTTTGATGAAGTTACTGCAGACCCAAACTTGGTTACAGGGTCTAAATTTCAAGATCAAACAAAACTATACCATGGAGATGTAAATTATAACTTTAGAGATATGATTGACTGGGCAGAATTCCAAGTGGGAGGTTCTTACAGAAGGTATTCTTTAAATTCTAATGGTAGTATTTTTACAGATTACGATGGTCCAATTGATTATGACGAATATGGAGTATATACACAAATGCAGAAAAACTTTTTAGAAGAAGACCGTTTAAAATTTACAGCCTCTGTACGTTATGACAAAGCACAAAACTTTGATGGTAATTTCTCTCCAAGAGTTTCTTTAGCATACGCAGCAGGAGAAAACAAAAACGATAACTTTAGAGCTTCTTTTCAAACAGGTTTTAGAAACCCAACAACACAAGACCAATACATTGGTCTAGATGCAGGTTCTGCAATTTTGGTAGGTTCTGCACCAGACAATTTAGACAGATATACAAGTTCTCCATTAAACGTAAGTACTGCAGGACAAGCATTATTAGGCTCTCCAACAACTACCTTATCTGGTAGATTGGCATATGAAAACTCTTTTTCTGTTAGTTCTGTGCAAAATGGTGCTCCTGCAGCATCAAACGCTCCTTTAGTAAAACCAGAAAAAGTAACTGCTTACGAAGTAGGTTATAGAGGTTTGGTAAACGCAGGAGAATCTAGAATAACAGTTGATGTAAGTGCATATTACAACAGTTACGAAGACTTTATTTCTGGAAAAAATGTATTAGTGCCTTTTTATGGAACCGTTGGAGATAATGGTTTATCTCTATTAGCTTTACAAAATGGAGATTATAAAGCTTTTCAAACCTATACAAATACTTCTGCAGATATTAGTTCTTACGGAGCTTCTATTGGTTTAAATACAAAGGTTTTAAATGGTTTTGATCTAGGTATAAACTATACCTATGCTAAATTCGATTTTGATCAAGCATCAGACCCAGATTTTGAAGCAGGTTTTAATACACCAGAACACAAGTTTAAATTACAGTTTGGTCATACCAACTTATTTGAAAACTTTGGTTTCAATATCAATGCTAGATGGCAAAATGAGTTTTTATGGGAGTCTACATTCTTAGACGCTACTGTAGATGCTAGAACTGTTTTAGACGCTCAAATTAACTATGCAGTACCTTCTATAAAGTCTGTATTTAAATTAGGAGGCGCAAATTTAACAGGACAAGAATATTTTAGTGCACCAGGAGTTGGAGCCATAGGTTCTCAGTACTACTTATCTTGGACAATTAATAACTAATAAAATAATACTTTATGAAAAATTATAAATATATAGGATTACTTCTTTTATCTATTGGTTTTGCATCTTGTGATGTAGATAACACATTAGATCCAATAGAAGAAGCAATGGGTCCAGAAATAGCCTTAGATATAAAAGACTTAAACTTATCTAAATACGTAGCTGTAGGCGCCTCTTTTACCGCAGGTTACACAGACGGTGCTTTATTTAAAGCGGCTCAAGAAAATTCTTTCCCCAACATCTTAGCATCTAAATTTAGTATGGCAGATGGTGGCGAATTTAATCAACCATTAATGGAAGATAATACTGGTGGTTTTGTAGCTGGTGGAAATGCAGTACAACCTCCAAGGTTGTATTTTAATGGAGTTGGACCTACAAGATTAAACGCTCTGCCAACGACAACTTTAGGGGCAAGAGCAGCAGGTACGTCTTTTAACAATTATGGTATTCCTGGAGCTAAAAGTTTTCACTTAACATTTGCTGGTTATGCAACGTTAAACCCATATTTTGAAAGAATGGCTTCTAGTGAAAATGCATCAGTTGTGGGCGATGCTACAGCACAACAACCTACCTTTTTTACTTTATCTGAAGTAGGTGGTAATGATGTATTAGGTTTTGCTACTTCTGGGGGAGATGGGTCTGATATGATTACACCTCCAAGTGTTTTTAATGATTCTTTTACTAAATTAGTAATTGGCTTAACTAAAAACAATGCAAAAGGTGTAATTTCAACAGTGCCAAACATTACTTTATTACCTTTCTTTAATACAGTACCTAATGATGCTTTAGAGCTAGATGCTGCTACAGCTGATAGTCTTACAGGGTTTTTCCAAGCTGTATCAGGTATCTTTATTCAAGGAGCTATAGGGCAAGGAGTTCCTCCTGCTCAGGCTCAAGCTTTAGGGGCACAATATGCATTGACTTTTACAGAAGGAAAGAATAGATGGGTTATTGATGTACCAGTTACTCAAACAAATCCTTTAGGATTTAGACAAATGACAGAAGACGAGTTGTTAGTGTTAACAATTGACCAAAGGGCATTAGCTCAAGGTTATGGTAGTGTTTTATTAACGCCAGCTGTATTACAAGTTTTAGGAAAGTTGCAAGCAGGTGCTCAAATTACACCACAAGAAGGAGGAATGGTTTTAGCAGCAGTAAATGGTATTGATGATAAAGATGCATTAGATATAGATGAATTAGCAAGCATAAAAAGCGCTACAGATGAATACAATAAAACCATTAAAGCCATTGCAAACTCTAATAAAAATATTGCTTTAGTAGATTTAAATGCTATTTTACTAGAAGCTTCTGGTGGTATTAGGTTTGATAATTATACCATGACAACTAGTTTAGTAACTGGTGGTTTGGTAAGTTTAGATGGTATACATTTAACAGGTAGAGGGTATGCATTAATGGCAAACAAAATTTTAGAAGCTATGGATGCTAAATTTGGCTCTAACTTTACAACAGCTACAAATGGTTTGGCTAAAGCAGATGATTATCCTACAAATTTCTCTCCTACGTTAAGATAGAAAGTTTTAAATTGATAAAAACAAAAAAGGTTGAGCATTTGCTCAACCTTTTTTTATTATTGTTCTTTAAGAAAACATATTTACGGCTCTTTTTAAAGCAGTAATAAATATATCTACTTCTTCTTTTGTATTGTAAAAAGAAAATGAGGCCCTAATGGTTCCTGGTATTTTGTAAAAATCCATAATAGGTTGTGCACAATGATGCCCGGTTCTAACTGCAATTCCTAACTTATCTAATATAGT
>P_2C_Liq_1_UnCtyDRAFT_1000199_pt1 | contig 25200 bp, 24 predicted proteins | sample Pon2CUnioCityCA_2_FD_10234 | JGI IMG/M metagenome (IMG submission 10234) | reverse complement strand
GCGCTGAAACGCCTTTTCAAAGAAGCCGAGAGATCGCATCAGCCACTCGCACTCGTGATCATGGACATCGACAACTTCAAGTCAATCAATGACAGCTATGGTCACGACGTAGGGGACGCAGCCCTCCAAGGACTGGCTGATGTTCTTAGAAAGATCTCAAGAGACACTGATTTTGTTGCGCGGTTTGGCGGGGACGAATTTGCCATTATTCTCCCAAATACCGCAGTACAGGACGCGGAGGATATTTGCGCGCGTTTCCATCAATCTATTTCCGAATTCACGTGTGAACGCGCGATGACGATTAGCATCGGTATTTCAGATCGAACCCCAAGTTCGCCAATAGAATACCCACTCGCGCTCAAACGCGCAGACCGCGCGCTGTATACTGCAAAGCAAGCAGGCAGGAATGCCACCGCCATTTGGGGGCCCTCATCAGCTTCAGAGGCTGTTGGGCAATCAAAACCCGAATACATCACCAAAACCAATATCTGAGCCTCAAGCAGTTTGGACGAACGCCGGGCGAACGTTGATCTAAACTCAGAGAAACGCTGATTCAGCGAAGGCGCTGCGGAATTTATGCTTCAAGTACAAAAGGTGGCTATGCATCGCCAATGCTACATTCTGGAAATCTAAGCTGACCTGCTGCGCTTAGCATATAACGCTTAGCCGGCCTGATGCTCAGCGGGGCCATATCGACGGCGCTACTGTATAACTATTACACCTGGGAAATAAAGTGGCGGACTGGGGATCCGCCGAATTAACTCCTTAAGTAATTGTTTTAAATATATATTTACAAGATTTGATAAAAAATACCACATATAATACCTCAGCAAACTAGTCACCTAGAGTGCAGGCGTCATTGCTCCGCCCTGGAACACCAGCCATTTTCACACTCGCACGCTATATCTAAACGACCATTAGCGGGCTTTAGCATACATCGCATTTATTGGCAGCTTGGAACCCAAAACTCCGCATTTCTGCGTCGTAGCTAATACTCGCCATCGCAGAATTCTTATTCCTGCGGTCAGAAAGGACAATTCAAAAGTATCATTCATCCTCGGTGCCTGCTGTGTGACAGCTCTAAATTTAGCGCGCTATCAGTTAGCTAATGCCTTTGACTGCTGCACTTGACCGCCGCTCAACAAACTCTGGTGCGCAGTTCAAACTTCCCGCCTTGCCGGTGGCCGGACCTATGATTGCCGACACCATAGCGTTCCCGGCCTCTTGGCCGATGCGCTGCGCAGGAAGTCGGACGGTCGTCAATGCGGGTTCAATTTCTGAAGACCCTTTGAAATCACCAATACCCACGACCGTGACATCGTCCGGTACGCACAACCCACTCGCTGTCGCACCATAAAGCGCTCCGGTCGCAAGAATATCGTTGCCGCAGATAAGCGCTGTTGGCCGATCCCTTTGCAGCAATAATCGCTTTGTGTCCTGCTTTGATTCAGAAATGCTATAAATTGTTTCCAGCATCCACTCTTCGGGCACCTCCACACCCGCCGCACCCAAGGTCGTCAGCACTACGTCACGTCGTGCTAGAGCGCGGTCATTGCCGTGTGTCGGCGGAAACATACAAGCGACACGCCGATGCCCCAACTCGAGGACATGCTCTGCAATCAGTCTTCCCGCTTGTTCATTATCAGCGCCGATGGAGGGGTAGCGTGATGTCGCGGAATAATTCCACATCAACACGCATGGAATTTCCTGACTATCTAGCAATTGAAACACAGCCTCGTCATGATCCAAACCCGTCAACACGACACCATCAACGCGGTGCTCTAGGAACTTGCGTAAGATCGCGTACTCACGCTGGAGATCATACCCATGTGACGCCAGCAAGATGGTGAAGCCTTGTAAGGCAACGGTATCGGAGAACGCCTGCACGACTTCAGCAAAGATTGCGTGATCCAATGTTGGAACCAGAACGCCGATAGTCCCTGATCTGATCCCATGAATAGTTTGCGCGGCCCTGTTACGGATATATCCCGTCCTACGTACAGCCGTATCGATCTTCTTGCGAGTGGCCGATTTCACCAACTCTGGGTGGTTAAAATAGCGTGATACCGTGGAAGGCGACACGCGCGCGGCCTTAGATACGGTGACGATATCTACTTTTTTTGGCTTTTTATCAGCCACTTACTTCACCTCATCAGCATTTTTATGAAAACATTTGCAAAACTATTTTCATCGCTTAACGTGACTGGTCAAGCCAAAGTTTGGGAGGATTTTGGGCCAGATGGAATTCCTGTACTACATGGGCGACGTGTTCACCCCGATAAATTTCGGGTTGCTGTTGCTTGGCACTATCGGCGGCCTGATTTTGGGGGCAACTCCGGGGCTTTCGCCTACAATGGCCGTGGCATTGCTCATACCGTTCACCTTCAAACTTGAGCCGCAGCAGGGATTGATCCTTTTGGGTGCTGCCTACACATCGACCGTTGCAGGCGGGGCGGTCAGCGCGATCCTGCTAAAGATCCCTGGCGCACCAGCCAATATCGCGACCACGCTGGATGGTCACACTATGGCAACGAAGGGCGAAGGGGCAAAAGCCCTGCAGCTGTCATTTATCGCGTCGGCGATAGGTGGCCTGTTTGGCGTTTTCCTCCTGATCTTTTTGACACCTGTGTTGGCACAATGGGCGCTCGCTTTCGGACCGTCACATTTATTCTGGCTCGCGATCCTGGGCGTTACCGTCATCGGCACATTGGACTCCAGTTCGGTGGTAAAAGGCCTTTTATCGGGCTGTATTGGTCTCTGGCTGGCCACAATTGGCTTTGACGACATCATGGGCGCGCAGCGGTTTATCTTCCATCCCGCGGTAAGTGGCGGAATTAATGTGATCCCTGCGCTGATTGGCCTGTTCGCCATACCGCAAGTCATCACGATGTTCACTAAGGGCCGCCGCAATGATGATGCAGAGGTCATCAGTGTGAAGAAACACCCCATTCGACTTGCATTTGTTGAGGTTTTCAAACGCAAGACCGCGCTCGCTATTGGGACAATTACGGGTTCAATTATCGGCCTGATCCCCGGTGTGGGCGGACAGATTGCAGGCTTAGTCGCATATGATCAGTCCAAAAAGTTTAGCAAGGAAAGCGATAAATTCGGGACAGGCCACAGTGAAGGTGTGATTGCGGCAGAGAGTGCCAACAACGCTATGGTTGGTCCATCTTTGGTACCGCTTCTGACGCTTTCTATTCCTGGCTCTCCTACAGCTGCTGTTTTGTTAGGGGGTCTTTTGATCCATGGTATCTTCCCCGGACCCGACCTCTTTATGAATTATCCGCAAGTGGCATGGACATTCATCGACTCCATGCTGATTGGGCAACTTTTGATGTGTATCTTCGGGCTCTATATCGCCGGCCTAGCGGCGAGTGTCGCTCGGGTACCTCATGCGGTCATGGCAGCCATTGTTTTAGGTCTAGCTGTCTTTGGAAGCTACTCCGTGCAGAATTCCATTGGCGATGTTTACGTGATGGCGACGCTGGGTCTCGGCATGTATTTCCTAGAACGTTTTGGGTTTTCTGCCGCACCCTTGGTGCTTGGACTGATCCTCGGCCCCATCGCAGAGGCGAACTTTATCCAAGGATCGATGATCGCGAATGCTACCGTTGGCAAAGCCACTTACTTCTTCACCGGTTGGCTGAATTGGCTGCTTATTCTTATTGTCTCTGCTTCAATCGCCTATTCAGTCTGGATGGAAATCATGGCTCGTCGATACACGACCAAAGACGATGCCGTCGCAAAGGAAGAGGCGCTGTCATGACCGATCTGCCCCGCAATCAGCACATCGTTGCGTCTGGCCTGATCGCTGCGGTCGGTGTCAGTATAGCTTACATCAGCTTCACGCAGGAGCCCGCGGATGCATTCATTTTTCCACGCCTGATTTCGTCGGTCTTCGCAGTTTTGGCGATCTGGACTTTTGGGAAGGCTATCTTGGGCCGGACGAAAGTCGGCAATGGGATCAGCTACGACGCTATGCGCAACATGCTGCCCGGATTAATCGTTGCGATCATTTACGTCTATTGGGCGGCTAAGGCGTTCGGCTTTTATACCGCCACCGCGATTGCTTTCTTTATCTTGCTTTCACTTTATGACCCGTCACCCCACTCAGAGTTAAAAAGCTGGGGCAAACGGCTCTTGATTGCCGCTGGCTTTATAGCGGTGATGTACGGTCTCTTCGCGCAGCTTCTGAATGTTTTCACACCGCAAGAGATTTTTTTCTGAACCGCAAAGGCGGCAGAGTTAACCCTAGGGAGGATACTATGAAACAGTGGATTGCAGGGGCCGCATTGGCCTTAGCCACAATGACAGGAACAGCCTATGCCGATGGACATAGCAGTTATCCCGAACGCCCCATCATGATGATGGTCAGCTATGGAGCGGGTGGTGCAACTGACTTTCAGGCACGCATCGTTACGATGACTGCCGGGAATGAAGATGCACTTGGTATGCCCATCGCCATTGTGAACCGCCCGGGAGCGGGTGGTCGTGTCGGTTGGAACTGGCTTGCGACCGAAGCAGAAGCAGACGGCTATACGCTTGGCGCATATAATATTCCTCACTTCGTGGCGCAGTCCATCGAAGGTGGCGTGTCTTACTCGACCGACAGCTTTGAACCGATTGCAAATTGGGGCGCTGACCCAGCCGTATTCGTTGTCGGTGCTGACAGCGAATTTAACTCAATGGCGGATGTTGTTGATTATGCAAAAGCAAATCCTGGTGGTTTGACATTCTCTGGCGCTGGCCTTTTTGTTGGCCACCACATTGCAGCTTTACAGCTTGAGAAAGCGGCTGGCGTGAAGCTGGCCTACATCCCCAATAATGCTGGCGGTGCAGGTGCGATGCGCGCCGTTATCGCAGGTGAAGTCCTTGGTGGGGTTAACAACTTATCCGATGCGTTCCGTGCGCAAGCTGCCGGCAACGTAAAGATCCTGGGGGTGTTCGACCTTGAGCGCAACGAAGAGTTCCTCCCAGACGTGCCAACAATGACGGAACAAGGCTTTGACATCGACAATGCGTCTGTGAATTTCCGTGGTGTGATGGTGCCAAAGGGCACACCACAGCCAATCATCGACAAGCTGGCCGAAACTGTGCCGGCAATGTTCGGCAATGGACGCGTAAAGAGCCGCATGGCTGCTGGTGGTTCGCCAATGGCCATCATGAGCCGCGACGAAGTCCTAGAAATGTGGGCGGCGCGTGAGGAAACACTCAAAGAACTTCTCGCTGGTCTCTAAACCAACTGCGCAGCGCCTCTGATCAGGTGCTGCGCGCCAATTAAATACAGGATAGTCACTATGAGCTCCATCGATCCGATCGCAGAGGTAGAACTGATCGTCGCACGTGCGCGCACTGCCCAGAGCGCTTTTGAGCGTAGCGGATCACAAAACGCCTATGACCGCGCCGCACAGGCGGCGGCTTGGGCGATCATGGAACCGTCCCGCAATCGCCATCTGGCCGAACTTGCGGTTGAAACGACTGGGCTCGGGAACGTGCCCGACAAGATTACAAAAAACTACCGCAAGACGCTGGGCCTGATGCGCGATATTCAGCAGGCAAAGACCCAAGGGGTGATCAGCGATAACCCCGCAACAGGGATTACGGAAATTGCTCGCCCTATTGGTGTGATTGGAGCTGTCGTTCCCTCGACAAACCCCGGGGCGACACCTGCAAACAACATCATCAATGCCCTTAAGTGCGGGAACGCAATCGTGGTGTCGCCATCACCAAAAGGCGTACCAACCTGCGAGGCTCTACTCGGCTATATCCACACTGAGTTTGACAAGCTTGGGATCGATCGTGATTTGGTGCAGATGATCCCAGGACGTGGATCCAAAGAAAAAACTCAACGACTGCTTGAAATTGCAGATTTGATTGTTGTCACCGGCAGTCAAAACAACGTCAAACGAGCCTATACATCAGGAACACCCGCGCTGGCCGTGGGCGCTGGAAATGTTGCTGTCATCGTCGATGAGACTGCGGACTTGGCCGCTGCGGCCGAAAAAATCAAAGCGTCCAAGACGTTTGACAATGCAACGTCTTGTTCTTCCGAAAATGCGGTTGTCGTTGTGGATGAGATTTACGACGCCTTTGCAACCGAGATGGCACGCACGGGCGGCGCATTGATCACAGATGAAACCAAAATAACATCCAAACTATGGGTGAAAGGGCATCTAAACCCACAAGCGATTGCGCAAGATGCAGCTAAGATGATCGAGGCATTGGGCCTAAGTAACGAGGTCCCTGCAGATACTGCCTACCTTGCCGTAGAGACTAAAGGCATTGGCCCAGATCATCCGCTATCTGGCGAAAAACTAAGCCGAGTTCTGACCGTCTATCGAGCGAAGGACTTTGACGACGCTGTGCGCATTACGCGTGAAATCGAAATGTACCAAGGCGCGGGCCATTCTGTCGGCATTCATACACAAAATAGGGATAGGCCACTCGAACTCGCGACAGTTATCCCAACAAGCCGCGTTATTGTGAACCAAGCGCACACTTTCGCCACTGGTGGATCGTTTACGAATGGCATGCCGTTTTCTTTGTCGATGGGCTGCGGGTCTTGGGGTGGTAATTCAATTGATACAAACCTGCATTGGCGCCATTTCATGCAAACCACCAAAATCGTACGAGAAATTCCAGCCCACGAGCCCGCGGTAGAGGATATCTTTGGCGATTACTGGAGCGAGGCTGGTAAATGATTCTTGATAAAGCGATGCCACCTCAAGGTACCGTCCAAGATTGGCTGGATACGCGTGCAGAAGAGGGTGGGATCGCCATCCTGTTCCCTGAAACTGATGAGCGATTGACGTGGCGAGAGTTGCGTGATGAAGCGCGCAGTATGGCGCAGGGCCTCACCGGTGCTGGCATCAAGCAAGGCGAAAGTGTCGCCATTGTACACCCCAATGGCCCAAGTGGCGTGCTGGCGGTATATGCCGCGCTCTATGGTGGTTTTCGGGCGACGATGATCAACCTAGCTGCAGGTCCCGCTGCCATTGCCTATGCGTTAGATCACAGTGGTGCGCGATTTGCATTTGTTCATGACAGCCAAACCGAAGCCATTGCACAGGTCTCGCCAGATGGCCTGGAAATCATTGACACTAACTTGTTGCAAAAGAAGGCTAAAATCCCTGAATTCACCGCCAACCAACATGCACTCTTGATGTATACGTCCGGTACAACCGGTCAGCCCAAAGGGGTCGTACATTCTCATGCGAGCCTATTGGCCGGTGGTTGGACGACAGCCATTGCCCATGACCTTTCGTCGGCTGATCGTGGCTTTTGCGTTTTGCCGATCTATCACATCAACGGGCTTTGCGTGACGATGATGGGTGCACTTGTCTCAGGCGGTTCGCTGGCAATGACCGCGAAATTTTCAGCCAGTAAATTCTGGGAGCAGGCGGAAGTGGCAAAGGTGACCTGGTTCTCGGTCGTGCCTACTATCATTAGCCACCTTCTGCACAATGACACCAACCCCACGCCAGAAGTACGCGAACGCCTNCGGTTTGGTCGCTCTGCATCATCCGCACTGGCCATCGAGACGCAATCTGCGTTTGAAGAACGCTTCAATGTGCCCATCATTGAGACAATGGGCCTGACAGAAACTGCAGCTCAAATCCTATCAAATCCACTCCCGCCCGGTGTGCGTAAAATCGGGTCGCCGGGGNTCGGATACGGTAATGAGATTTGCATTCTCACGCCCGATCTCAAAGCNGCGCCGGNCAATCANGAAGGCGAAATAGCGATACGTGGCCCNAATGTGATGGTGGAGTATCTTCACAATCCAGAAGCAACCAAAAAGACATTTGCAGGCGAGTGGCTACGAACGGGTGATTTGGGGCGTGTGGATGATGACGGTTATGTCTTTGTGACAGGACGGCTGAAAGAGCTGATTATCAAGGGCGGCGAAAACATTGCACCCCGCGAGATTGATGAAGTTCTTTATTCAGAGCCCGACGTTATTGAGGCCGCTGCTTTTGCGCGAAGCTGCAAGAGTTATGGCGAAACGGTTGAAGCGGCTGTCGCCGTCAAGCCAGGATCGCTGCTGTCAGAGAAGGCGTTGATATCACTCTGTCAGGAACGCCTTGGACAATTCAAATCGCCTGACACAATTCATTTTTTACCAGAGCTACCAAAGGGCCCCTCTGGCAAGATACAACGGCTCAAGTTGGCGGATCTTGTTTAGCAGGTACAGTCATTGGGCCGCACTGATTGACAGGCGAAAAATTTAAGCGACCGGTGGCAGGTACGTTTAAGATAGCCGCGCCCTATTCGTTTGGGCAGCCGCAAGATCGGAAACAAACTACGAGAGAAATAAATTTCCGCACTGCCGGTTTCGTTCGATATGCTACTGATAGCTCTTTTTGCTGGCATCGGGTTGGGGTGAGAGCAGTCACTAACTCAAAGAATATCAAAGTCGGCTAAGTCCCGCATCTTACAAGTTCATGCGCTATGCAGCGAAGGGCAAGGGTTCTAGACAGGACGTTCGCGCAAAACGCCGCAAATGGGCCTGAGGAGCCAATTCTGTGAATTCTGCTTCTGTGCGGCACAGGTCCGCAGCGTGGAGGATGCTGCGACAACATAGATTCCAATTGCCGCACGGCAGGCCATACGGTCATTCGTAAAGGTCGCAGCATAGATCAGATGCGAAATTTCAACATTCCGAGATCAGCGTTTTTGGGCCGCAACTGCGCCAATGCCTGCCTTTGCATCCTCTAGTGCTCAAATGGCAATCTGTCCTAGCTATGAAATATAAAGATACACCGAAACGCACCGACGATGCCTTTTTTCGGCTATTCTATGACGGGTGTCCGTTGAGAACACGAACGGCTTTATCCTGTTTGGGCCTTTATTCCAAACCGACGATTGTAGAGGGTTCGATAGGCCTCGGCAGATGCAGGCAAGTGGGCGCGAACCGCCGCGAGGAGCGCATCTTGTGATGTCCCACGCAACGCCGCGATGATATCAAAATGCTGGCTGACTATCTGTTTCATATGGGTTTCATCCTCGTATTTGACGACGCGGATGGGCTGCGCCGCACGAGCATGTTTGCCTATCAGTTCGGCGAGACGTGGGTTACCGCAACAGGAATACTGCACCTCATGAAATTCTTGGTTTAGCCAAAAGACAGCCCGAAAGTCGTGCACACTTACTGCCTCTTCATGGCGGCGAGCGATGTCATATAACCGCGAGGCAATTTCTGGATCACAAGGCAATTTGGTGCGTTCCGCTGCCGCCGTTTCGAGAATGATGCGCACATCGTAAAGGGCATCAACCTCATCGGGTGTGAAGTCCACGACCTCAACCCCGCGATTGGGTCGCCGCACCAGAAGTCCACGTGCCTCGAGCTCTGCAAAAGCGTTGCGCACCGCGTGCCGTTTCACGTCATAGATCTCCATGACGCGGTCTTCGACGATTCTCGCACCTGGCGGATATACCCCGAAAATAACGTCGTTTTCGAGTTCCTGTGTCAGCAAGTCAGACATCCTTGACGCTCCAAGTACTTCAATAAACCCAACTTAACAGTTCAAAAAAATCTGTCCATTCCAAATTATCAATAATTTTATTGACGATTCTGATAGGCTGGCTTTACGCTTACCGGAGTAAGGGAGGAAACAATGAAAATACTTACCAGTGCGATTGCGATCGCTGCATCACTCTACGGCGCACAGGCCCTCGCGTGGGAAGCCACTGAAGGTCGACCTTTTGAAGGGCAGACCGTGAATGTTTTGGCCGTTAAATCCAGCCAGTTCGAAGCCCATGAGGCGCGGCTGGCCGAATTCGAAGAAGCTACCGGTATTGATGTCGTCTATGACTACGTGCCGTTCCCGAATATGAAAGAAGCCCTCACGACTGAAATGGTTGCGGGCGGTGATTATGATGTTGTGTCGGTGATGGATCAGTGGGTCCATTCGCTTCAAATGCTGATGGAGCCGATTGGGCCAGGCATCGAAGCACAAGGCACAGACTTGAGCGACTTTCCAGCCGCACACCTGCGTCACGGTATGTTAGACGGTGAATTGATCGGCCTACCAGTGCGTGGTCACGTTCAATTGATGTTCTACCGCACGGATATTCTCGAAAAAGCAGGCGTGACACCACCTCAGACCTGGGAAGAGATGGTCACAGTGGCGAAAGCCATCCAGGAAAACACCGACGCTGCTGGCGTGGCGCTGCCATATGGCAAGCTCAATGGTCAGAACCTAATGGTTTGGATGAACCTGCTCTGGGGCAACGGTGGTGATTTATTTGATGCAGATGGCAACGCGATCTTCAACTCTGCCGAAGGTGTTGCCGCGACTGAGACTTACATTAGCTATCTGACAGAAGAAGAAATCGTGCCCGCTGGTTCCGCAGTGTTTGTTGAACAAGACGCGGTGACCAGCTTCAAGCAAGGCAACTCGGCAATGCTCCCCGTCTGGTGGTGGGTGCGATCGCAGCTGAGCGACCCCGAACAATCCACGCTGACGGCAGATCAGATCGGGTTTACCGCGCTGCCATCGGTTGCTGGTGCAGATCGCACAACATTCACCAACACGTGGATTTTCGGCGTTACCGCTGAATCCGATAACAAGGATGCTGCAACAGAATTCCTTGGTTGGCTGACTGATCCGGCACTTGAGCGTGACGTACTGATGGACCCTGACTTGTCCGAGGTTGTTGCTGTTCACATGTCAAACCTAACAGACGCCGAAGTCAACGAACGTTGGGGCGGTATGCACCAAGCGGCAGCTGATGCTTTGGCTACGGCTGACGGTGTTGAGTTCGGTGACAACTGGCCACGCATCGTGCTGATCCTTGAGACAGCGATCTCTAGCCTTGCCTCTGGCGAAGCGACTGATGTGAAAGCTGTGCTAGACGCTGCTGCCGAAGATATCGCAGCAATTCGTTAACCTCCCTAGGGCTGGGCGGCGTCTGTCGCTCGGCCCATTTCTACCCAATTTCTCAAATCGCGATGAGGTGCCCCCGTGAAAGATCGGCTGCTTCCCTATTGGTTATTGATCCCGGCCTTCATCATCGTGCTGGCGACAACGATCTATCCGCTCGCCTACTCGTTCATCACGTCGTTTCGGGCGTGGGATCTCACCAAAAGCCGCCGGCCCGAAGGTTTCGTCGGCCTTGATAACTACATTTACGCAACCGGCGAAAGCCAGTTCCTGAACTCGCTCTGGGTGACGTTCATTTTTGTCATCACCAGCGTGATCCTGACCGTGATCTTGGCCATGGCCCTCGCACTCCTACTGCGCCGCAAAGGGCCGATGCACACCTTCACGCGTATCATCCTAATCTTGCCCTTCGCGATGAGCCCCGCGCTGATCGGTGTGAGCTATCGCTTTATGTTTAATCCCGAATTCGGCGTCATCGCCAATGGCCTCGGCGCAGTTTTCCCCGCTTTGCAAGGCGTACCATGGCTGGCAGATCCGAACTTGGCGATGGGCATTCTGGTACTGACGGATGTCTGGCACTGGACCCCTTACATGACATTCATGTGCCTTGGCGGCCTCGCGTCAATCCCGCGCGAAACCGAAGAAGCCGCGCGCATTGACGGGGCATCCAACCTGCGCATCATATTTGGCATCATCCTACCGCAGATGCGCGGTGTGATCCTTGTCATGGCGGTTTTGAAAACGATCTTCGCGCTGAAGATGTTTGACCAAGTCGTGACCCTTACGGGGGGTGGCCCCGGCACATCCACCGAAACCCTCGCCTATTTCATCTTCAACGTTGGCTTCCGCTGGTTCGATATGGGCTATGCCTCTGCTCTGGCATGGATACTGACGGCGATCATGATGTTCATCTCAATCTGGTATGTCCGCATGCTGCTGAGCGAAAGAAAGATGGCAACCGCATGAGAAAGACCCTTTCATATCTGGCCGAACGTGCCCTTCTAGTTCTGATTTCTATCGTGGTCCTGTTCCCGATTGCATGGATGTTCCTGACGGCATTCAAACAGCCCCGCGATGCTTATTCCCTGTCGCTGATTTTCGAGCCGACGTTGCAAAACTTCGTCACCGTATTCTCGGCCCCTTGGAACCTTGGATCGATGGTAATGAACTCGGTGATTGTGGCGACAGTCACGGTTGCCATCGCAGTGCCCTGCGCGACATTAGCCGCTTATTCGTTTTCAAGGTTTCGGGTCAAAGGGCGCAAGTTCCTGTTTTTCTTGATCCTATCGACGCAGTTCATTCCCGCCGTTGTCATCGTTCTTCCGTTCTTTCTGATGTTCCGGCAGTTGGACATGCTGGATACACGGGTGGCGCTGATAATTGTGAACCTTGCCATCGTAACACCGTTCGTGATCTGGATGATCAAAGGGTTCATTGACGCGATCCCGACGGACAGCGAAGAAGCGGCAATGATCGACGGTGCATCGCGCCTGCGCATGATCAAGGACATCGTCCTGCCTATGGCCGCTCCGGGCATCATGACCTCATCGATCTTCTGCTTCATCCTAACGTGGAACGAATTCCTATTCGCATTGATCCTGTCGCGCCGTGACGCGGTGACCCTGCCCGTTGGTCTTGTCAGCTTCAGAACCGAACGCGGCGACCTGTGGGAGCTGATGTCCGCGGCAGGTGTCATGATCACGGTGCCGATCTTCATCATGGCTCTGTTCATCCAGAAACACTTTACGCGCGGTATGACAGCCGGCGCGGTGAAATAGAAGGAAACGACACATGGCTGAAGTCCAGCTTGTCGACATCGAAAAGAAATACGGCAATTTCCTTGCTGTCCCGAAACAAAGCCTGACCATCCATGACGGTGAATTCCTTGTGCTGCTCGGCCCTTCTGGCTGCGGAAAAACCACCACTATGCGCATGATCGCAGGGCTCGAGGATATCACCTCAGGCGACATCATGATCAAGGGTGAGCGGATCAACGACAAACCGCCTAAGGATCGCGACATCGCGATGGTATTCCAAAACTACGGTCTTTATCCGCACATGACCGTGCGCCAGAACATCGAATATCCTCTAAAACTGCGCGGAATGGCGAAAGCCGCCCGCAAGGACCGCGTGCATGAAACGGCTAAAAAGGTCGAGCTGGATGAACTTCTTGATCGCCGCCCCTCCGAGTTGTCCGGTGGTCAGCGTCAACGTGTTGCCCTCGCACGCGCAATCGTGCGCACGCCGAGCATTTTCTTAATGGACGAACCGCTGTCCAATCTGGACGCAAAATTGCGCGTCACCATGCGCGCCGAGTTGAAGCATTTGCACCACGAGTTGGGCGTCACCACAGTTTACGTGACCCACGACCAAATGGAGGCGATGACGCTCGCCAGCCGTGTCGCCGTGATGCGCGAAGGTAGGATCGTGCAGTTAGACACGCCCAAGAAAATCTACGCCGAACCGGCGGATTTGTTTGTCGCAGGCTTTATCGGATCACCGTCAATGAACCTAATTGACGGGGCTGTGAAGGACGGCGTGTTCCGTGCGGACGGTGTCGAACTCCCCGTTGATCTGGCCGACCGCGACGGTGTTGTCCTTGGCATCCGCCCCGAAGAACTAGACATTACGCAGGATAAGGGAGCGGCCATTAGCGGCAACCTCTACGCGCTTGAGCTGACGGGCGAGTCCACATTGGTGACCCTGCGCAACGGTCCCTCTTCGGTTTGCGCCCGCGGCCACGCAGACTTTGAAGCAGAGATCAATTCACCCTGCCACTTGGCACCCAAGGCCGGCGCACGCATTCATCTGTTTGATCGCGCCACTGGCGAACGTCTCGGATAATTAAAGGACAATAGCATGACGACTATCACTCAAGATGCAGCCGAGGCGCGCCACATTAAGCGCGAAGACTACGTGTCCTGCAAGGTCGCCTTTATCGACTGCAAGAAACCGGGTTCAGATACCAAAGAAAACTATTCGATCATCGGCCCCGGGGTCACGTCCTCGGCCGATCAGGTGATTAACCTGCCCGAAGCGCACGGCTTTAACATCGGCGCAGCGGCTATGCCGCATGGGATCACCAACAATCAGCACATCCACTTCACCGCAGAAGTTTTCATCGTGCAAGCGGGTGAATGGACTTTCCGTTGGGGCTCGAAGGGTGAGAACGAGATTAACGGCAAAAAGGGCGATATAGTTTCCGTGCCCACGTGGATTTTCCGCGGGTTCACCAACGCAGGCCCCGATGATGGGTGGCTGTTCACAATTCTTGGCGGCGACAACACGGGCGGCGTGATTTTCCATCCGGATATTATTCGCGAAGCTGCAGACTACGGGCTCTATATCTCATCCGAGAACCAACTGATCGACACCTCGCGTGGGGACGCTGTGCCACCGGAAAGTCGACGCATTCCGCCCATGCCTGACGAAGACGTCGCAACCCTGCGGGATGTCTCCCGCGAAGAGATGATGTCACGGATCGTGGCATCCGAGGCCCGTGATTTCCGCCCCGCCTTCATTGATCAGGCTCTGCCCAAAGGCGGTGCGCAAATTGCACCTGTCATCGGTCTTGGCATGACCCAGAACCGTGACCATGCAGCGCCAATCACCAACGCCCACGAATTTTCTGCTGAATGGCTGCGGATCGAACCGGGCCAGTCGGTTGGTCCCTTTATGGTCGATGAAAAGATGGTTCTGATGATGCACGAAGGTCAGGTACAACTTGATTACGCGGACGGCGGCAATGCTTCGGTTCTGGTTAATGCGTGGGACACATACTCTGTCCCCGGTGGTGTAATGCGCACATTGACCGCAACAGGTGACAAAGCGGTCGAAGTTTTGGTTGTTCTCAGTGGTGATTATCGCAAGCGGCCTACATTCGCGCCCGAAGTTATCGCCGCAGCAAAGGACGCAGGATTTGGCCTAGATGCCAGCGGGTTTGTTGCCAAAGCGCATTTGCTGCCAAGCTACGGGCGGGCAGAATAATGCGTGACAACACCGTCAGAACCCGCCTCGCGGCCTCGCAGATTGTAGTAAACGGTTGGCTCTCGATTGCCTCGTCTTATTCCGCCGAAGGCGTCGGCCACAGTGGCGTCCACGCCGTCACCGTCGATCTGCAACATGGCATGCTGGGCTTTTCAGACGCACTGGCGATGATGCAAGCCATTTCAGCCACGCCGGCCACGCCCATGGTCCGCGTGCCGGAACTTAACCCCGCCAAAATCATGCGACTATTGGACGCTGGGGCCTACGGCATCATTTGCCCGATGATCTCGACGCCCGAACAGACCCAAAAACTGGTCGATGCGTGCCGCTATCCGCCCGAGGGCAACCGCAGTTTCGGCCCGTCACGTGGTTTGCTCTACGGTGGGCCGGATTATGTGACAAACGCCAATGAAACGGTCATGGCCATCCCCATGATCGAAACCGACGAAGCGGTCGAACGCATCGAAGAGATCCTCGACGTGGGCGGCGTTGATATGGTCTATATCGGCCCCAATGATCTGGCCTTTGAACTCGACGGTCACACAGGATGCCCGCGCCCAAAATCAGAAGCGGCCCTGCTACATGTCCTCAATGCAGCGACTAAGCGTGGCATTCCCGCAGGTATCTTTTGCGGCTCTGGCGAAGAGGCCCGCAGCCGCATCGAACAGGGGTTCCGCCTAGTGACGCCGGGCAATGACTTTGCCCACTTGACCCGGAGCATGCGCGAGGCCGTGCGCGTCACACTCGCAGACACAAGCTCCGAAATCGTCGCACAAAATGGCTACTGACGGGCTGTCAAAACGGCCTTGGCTCCTGCTGCCCGGCACGCTGTGCACAAGGACTGTGTTTGACGGGTTTCTGGATGCCCTTGGCGTTACACACAGCGCGCGGACCTACGTGACACTAGACCGCCCCTCAATCCTAGATTACCGATCGGACTTCGACGCGCTTGCCCACAACACAATCGTCTGCGGCTTTTCCCTTGGCGCGATCGTGGCGGCCCATTTTGCAAACAGCATGAACGCTGATCGCCTAATCCTTTTCGGCCTCAACCCTTACGCCGATGACCCCGCCAAGGCCCCATCGCGTCTCGCTCTTGCGCAGGAGGTCAAGAAGGGCGGCGGGGCGATTGCCCTCAAATCGCGCCTGTCAGAGGTTTTCGGCCCGGACCCCGATGCAACACGGGCCGCGATCTGTCAGATGGCCGAAGAGACCGCTCCCTTTATCGGCGCACAAACCCAGCTGGCCCTGAGCCGACCAGGCGCACTACCTGCATTGTCTGAAGCCGCAATGCCCGTTCTGACCGCAACGGGCACGCTCGATCAGTCCGCTCCGCCTCTACAAGGTCAAGCCGCCGCGCAATGTGCGCCCAAGGGGCAATTCCGCACGCTGGACGGCTTGGGGCATTTTGCCCTCCTGGAATGCTCAAATACCTGCGCCACAGCGGTGCGAAACTGGCATGAGGCACATAACAATGAACACCTCTGACATCTCCGCGCTCATCAATCGTTTGTACACTTGCGATACACCCACTGTCTGCAACGCAATCGAGGTAGCCCAAGGGCAGCGCGGTTTCACGGGCTTCACACACCGAACCGTCGTCTGGGCCGGGGATCGCGAAGCGCGGATTGTCGGATTCGCTCGAACCGCGCGCATCGCAGGGAGCCAGCCGCCCACCGAAGCACCCGCCGAAATCCGCACTCGCCGCATTAATTATTTCGCAGCAATGAACGCGGGCCCACGCCCCGGAGTGGCCGTAATCGAAGACGCCGACGGGGACGCCGCCATCGGCGCGTGGTGGGGCGAAGTCCACGCGCAAGTGCACAAGGACGTGTTTGGCCTGTGCGGGGCAGTTACCAACGGCGTAGTGCGCGATCTGGGCGACATGCCCGCGGACTTTCCTGTCCTTGCAGGGGCGGTCGGACCCAGCCACGGCTTTGTCCACGTGCGCGACATCGGAACGCCCGTCACCGTCTTTGCGATGACCGTGTCAGAGGGCGATTTGATCCACGCCGACCGTCACGGCGCGGTCTGCATCCCCGCAGATGTGATCCCAAAGCTGAACGCGGCTCTCGATCGGCTGTTCGCCGCCGAAGCCGTCGTTCTGGACCCGTTGAAAGACGGGCTCATTGATTTTGAAACCTTCAAGACCCTTTGGGCCAGTTTTGAAAAGGCGCGCACATGACCAGAACCGTTCTGGGATGCATCGCCGACGATTTCACCGGGGCGACGGATATCGCGGGGCTTCTGGCGCGTTCCGGCTTGCGGGTGTCTTTGCGTATTGGTGTGCCGGACACCCCGCCCAATGACGCCAGTGAGTTTGAAGTCATCGCACTAAAATCCCGCAATGCACCCGTGCGGGGGGCGATTGATGAAACCCGTGCAGCGCTGGCATGGCTGCGCAGTGCAGGCGCGCGGCGTTTTTTTTGGAAGTATTGCTCGACCTTTGATAGCACTGCCGAAGGCAATATCGGTCCTGTGGCCGAGGCGCTTATGGATGACCTTGGCACAAATCAAACCATCTACTGCCCGGCCTTTCCCGAAAACGGCCGTTCCATCTATATGGGCAACCTCTTCGTCGGCCAACAGCCGCTTGCCGAAAGCCCGATGAAAGAACACCCCCTGACACCGATGCGCGACAGCAATCTGATGCGTCTACTGGCCCCGCAAGTGCGAGGTCAGGTCGGCCTGATTGACCGCCTGACCGTGGCCCGAGGGGCGCAGCCCTTGAAGGCCGCGCTTGCACAGCATCGCGCCGAGAAGACCGCCCATGTTGTTGTTGATGCTGTCGCCAACAGTGACCTTCTGACGATTGCGACCGCCTGCCGTGACATGCCCCTGATTACCGGTGGCTCAGCAGTCGCGATGCCGCTGCCCGCCCTCTATCTGGCCGACGGGCTGCTTTCGAAGGATACGCCTAAACGGCCAAGCCACAACATTCCCAAAGCTACTATCGTCTTGTCTGGTAGCTGCTCGTCCATGACTAACGCCCAAGTCGTCGCCTATATTGCGACCGGTGCGCCCTCCTATCAACTGGACCCGCTGACCCTTGCGAACCAAGGTAGCCAGGGCGTTCTCAATTGGCTGGACAGCCAGGATTTGACGAAGGGCCCGCTTATCTATGCCACCGCTAATCCAGCCAGCGTTAAGGCTGCGCAGTCCAAGATCGGCGTGGCAGAAGTGAGCGAAATGATTGAACAAACCCTCGCGGATTGCGCCACAGCTGCCCGTGACATAGGCGCGCGACGCATCATTGTAGCGGGTGGCGAAACGTCAGGTGCCGTGACCAAGGCACTGGGAGTAACCCAACTCGACATAGGCAACGAAATCGCGCCCGGCGTGCCATGGACCTATTGCATCTCAGACGGCAGGCAGATCGCGCTGGCCCTTAAATCCGGCAACTTTGGTGGAAAGGACTTTTTCACCTATGCACAAAGTAAACTGGATAGCGCATGACTCCTGAAACCCAACTGCGCGAACAGATCTGTCTCTTGGCGAAGTCAATGTTTGACCGCGGCCTGACGGGTGGCAGCACCGGCAACATATCCGCGCGCACAGCTGACGGGGGTCTGCTAGTTTCGCCTACGGGCACGAGCTTTGGCCGCCTTGATCCCGCAAAGCTCAGCCGCTTTAACCCGCAAGGCAACCTCATCGACGGTGACAAACCCTCTAAAGAAATGCCTCTGCATTCAGCGTTTTATGACACACGATCCACGGCTGGAGCGGTGGTGCACTTGCACAGCTGTCATTCGGTGGCGCTGTCCATGATGCCCGATGCAAATGAGGATGATTTTCTGCCGCGCCTTACGCCCTATGCGATAATGAAACTAGGCCGCGTGAAACTGCTGCCCTTCTTTTTGCCGGGAGATTCTGCCATGGGCGACGCCGTACGCGGGTTAGCGGGGAAGCGATCTGCGGTGATGTTGGCCAATCATGGCCCTGTGGTGACCGGCAAAGATATCGAAGCCGCGTGCAACGCCATCGAAGAACTCGAAGACACCGCACGCTTGGCGATGATGACACGCGGCATGTCTCCACGAGGGCTTTCTGAGGCGGATGTGGAGCGGCTTATGACAACGTTCAACGTGGAGTGGGAGGCATAAAGTTTTCCGCGGCCTTGGACTTCCTATGGTCAGAAGCACCACACCCTGGTGCCATCCCAGCGGCAAAACCGGCAGGCTTTGATACTGTTGAATGTCATTGACCCTTTGCCACACCCGCGCCTGACGTGCGCGTCGCGCTAAATGGAACCGACCTGCAAATGCCTAGCCTGAACATGGCGCGTGGCGAGGTAACGGCAGGTGAAAACGGCCTTGCCGCATTGCCTGAACGTGTCGGCAACGCACACACCGCAATTGACGAGGCGATTTCATACGCCAGCGCAATCGGATACAAAGCAGTGCACGTCATCGCCGGGTTTTTGAAGTGGTCCGAAGGCCCGCAAAGCTTTTGTCGCTAATCTAGGGTTCGCCTGTGTTCACGCCGCACTGCACGGGATCACGACCCTGATTGGGCCGCTGAACTGCTATCATGCGCCGGGGTACTTCCTGACCAAGACGGCGCATGCGATTGACCTGATCGACACCGTGCATGCGTCCAACCTCAAGCTAATGTTCGACTGCTACCACGTGCAATTGATGGACGTCTGACCCGCAAGCTGGAAAACTTAATGCCTCACATGGGACATATCCAATTTGCTTCGGTGCCAAATCCTGGACCACTCAATACCGGAGAGGTAAACTACGACCACATCTTCAGTGTCATCGGCTCTCCTGTTTACGACCCCCGTTGGAGGTGGAGCATAAGCCAAAGTCGCTAACTGATGAGACTTTGTTTTGGTTGCCCGGACGTTGACCTCGCCCAAAATGGTGATTGAATGCCTCTTGCCGGGTGAACAGCGAAAGCGTCAGACATCGGCACTGCAACCATTTTTGAGCTTAGATGCCACTCAGTGCGTCATACGGTTACTTGGCGCCTGCCAGCCTAGACCACAGATCGGCGTAAGCCCTCAGGCTGCCCAAAGGCAATTTTGTTTCAACTTGGTCGAGTTCAGGTGACAACTCATAACCACTGAGCAACATGGCTGCCCCGATACTCGTACCCGTTACAGCTGAGTTCGTGAAAACGCGCCGCAACTGCTAACGAATGCTGCGTCAGCTAAGCTTGGAATTCGAATGTCGGCAAAGTCCCGCGTATTGGTGTTTAGTGAAAATCGCCATGATTTTTAATACCTACCCTAAGTAGGCCTCAAGCCCCTGATCAACTCCTCCTTCCGATGCTTGGGAACGGGCAGGTAAGACCCCATCGTGACGGCCATGTTCTCATGTCCGATGTTCATGCCCCACACCTTGAACTCCTCCACGGTCCTGCACCGGTCGTTCGCCATTTTGATCAGGGTCGTGCGGAATGCGTGGGGGGTGTATTGTGGTAGTTGTACCATTGCAAAGGCGTTACGAATGATCTTGTTCAACGGTGTCGTGGTACTGAACGGCTCACGCGAAAGTCCGATTTTTTGGAAACCACCCATTTCTGCCAGCCCCATCTGCGCCTTAGGGAAAAGCGCATCAGACGGGCCAAAGAGCTTATCCGAACGTAAAAAACGCACCCAAGCCGTGAAGCACTGCAGATAGGCAGGATCAACGGGCATAAACACCGTGTCGATATACTTCGCCGCCTTGGTGTTCACCTCGCGCGGGTCTTGGAACACCTTGCCGTTGAACAAGTCGATATGCCTGAGCCGCAGGGACGCCACAGCCCCTACCCGTGCGCCCGTGAGCATGAGGAAGGCAAAGAGCGCCTTGTCGCGCTTCTCGAACTCGGTCGCGCTGGGCATAGCTTGGAACGCGTGCAAAGCCGCTTCCGGTGACGGGCATTCCTTCTCATTGGCGGTGTGCGCAATCCGCGCGGACTTGCGGTTGTTGTTGAAATACCGCGCGTCACTGTAGGTCAGAACCTTCTTGTAGCCGCTTTGCCCAGCCAGCCAGTGAAAGAACTTGCGCACAAGTGCGAGTGTCGCGTCGATAGTCGAGTGACTTAACGGCATTCCATTTCGGTTTTTTGCTTGGGAGAGGTAGACTTTGAATTTTGCGGCCTGGTCGATGTGGAACCGTTTGAACGGCTTGAAGCCTGTTGACTGCTCAAACTTCAGCATCGCCGCCAGAACCTTATCCGTGGTCTTGGCGTCCAGCCCATCAGCTTCCTCCAGATAGAACACATATTTGCGCTTCATCCGCTCGTTTTCTTCAACAACTCTACGCATCTATATTTCCTCTTTTTAAGGGCGGGTTTGGGGTCAATTTCGAGCGGGCCAGACGGACCTCTCAAAGTGCGGTTTTGAACTGGGCCTGAGGGGTTCGTTTAGGCTTAGGACCCATCCTTGAAGGCGATGTCGTAGAACTGGCCAAATTTACCTAAGTCGCGCTTCCCCACAAACCGTTGCAAGTCGCCCTCACACGCCTCACACAGCCCTTTAAAACGGCCCCGCACATCCGTGATCGGAATGTAGTCGACCATCCCCCACAAAGGTTTTTGAGGCGCCTTGCAGGTAAAGCAAAACATCTCTTCATTACTCATCTTGGCCGATTTCTTGGTCCGCCTTTCTTCAAGGTAGCGGATCAACTCAGCGCCAAGGATGTAGTGGGGCACATGCGAGGTCATCGCCTGCAAACCGCTTGCACGCCATGAGCGGACAGTTCGAGGTGTCACGCCCAGCGCGCCACCCGCCTCCTCGTAGGAATAGAGGCGGTGCTTTTTGACCCTATGCGTCGCCATACGCTTGGCCATTAGTCTTGACCACCCTTGTAAGGCTCAACGCGCTGGGCATTCACCCATGTGTTCAGATCAACACCGCGATAGATAATCTTACGACCAAGACGATAGTAGGCAGGCCCGGTACCCTTGTGACGCCACTGCGCAAGCTTTTCACGATTGCCGATAACATCAAGTTCCGTATCGCCAAGGACATAGCTGCGATCTTGTTCAAATAGATTCGCCATGGTCAGACTCCAGTTGAGTTAAACTGAAGCAACCCAATCCGTTGCGAGCCAACTTGTTAAGACGTAAGTAAACCCCAAATGCTTTAATGAAAAAGGCCTATTCTTTGGCGACTTTTTTATCCGTCTCGAGCATGTTGGCGATCTTTTGTTTGGTCGTCATCGCTTCAGGACGGATCGCACCCAATCCTGCGAGAGGAGAGGTGATTTGAGGCTCTTTCTCCACATCTACTTTTGCCTACTCTATCGCCCAGACTGCCGCGTTCTTAACATTTGCCTTTATGCCCAACAGCGCAAAAATTTCTTCTAGCGCACGGCCATATGCCGTCGACGGGTGATTACCCTCGCGCGCTATTCCAAAGGTAGGCAGCTTACCTGTGCCACGATAGATCGCCATCGCAAATCTCAGCGCAATGATACGCGCAAAATGGTTGGGGGGTCTGTGAGCGTCGCTCCAGTATTCCGCTTCTTGTCTCTCAAGCTCTTGTTTTCGATTTAAGAACTGCCTCTCCATTTCTCGTGAAAGCGCAAAAAACGAAAAAGACAAACCTTGGTCGATTGAGGAAGCGAGCAAAAATGCATCAATTTGTGCCGGGATCTCACGCTTTTTGTCTCTTCGAGCGCCCTCATCTATCGACGTCCACAACCTGCGAGCCATCTTGCGCTGATCTGCATCCTCTTTGGACACTTGCGCAGATATTAATTCACGTATCACCACAGCGGCTTCCAAGATATTTTCAACGGCCCTTTTCTCACAAAGAAAGTCTTGCTTGTTGTCGTGAATAACTGGCTTTGAAATATCAAAAGGTGGTTCTGACAATGCCAAATACTTCAGCTTTGGCAATTTATAAAACCGCTCGGTTATACCATTGAGGCGCTCAACGAGTTCATGGAATTCCATAAAGTGATGTTAACTACGACCTTTTAGCATTTCTTTATTAACTAATTCGCACAACGTCAGCACTGTTCCCGCTTGCATAGGCAGACCAGCGTTCCATCAATGACCTCCTACGGTCTAAAAAATCGCTTCTTGCATAGGCCCGCTCAACGTCGGACCCCACTTTATGAGATAGGCTCATTTCAGCAACTTCCCGTGGAGCTCCTGCAACCTCCCCAGCCCAATCGCGGAACGTCGAGCGAAAACCGTGAACGGTTACCCCTTCAACATTCATCCGACGCAACAACATCAGCATAGACATGTTAGACAGTGGCTTATTGCGCTTCTGTCCCTCGAACACATACTCAGACTGCATTGCTCGCAACGGCTCTATGATCGCCAGCATTTCATCTGTCAGAGGAACACGATGCTCCTCGCCACCCTTCATCCGTTCTTCGGGGCAAAGCCAAAGCCGCTTTTCCAGATCAACCTCCTCCCAACGCATCCCCAAAACCTCACCCGTCCTAGAACCCGTAAGACACGTGAACCTCAGTGCTTGCGCTGACATGGCGTTGCGCCCCTTTAGGTCCGCGTAGAATGCAGGCACGTCCTGCCATCGCATCGCCTTATGGTGCTTCACCTTAGTCTTTACCTTAGGCAGCGCCTGCGCGTCTTTGATCGCGGTCACCGGGTTTTCACCGGAACGCATCCCCTTAGCTTTCGCGACATCCAGTACCGTCTTGATGCGTTGCGCCAGCCGCTTGGCAGTCTCATGCTTTTCCGTCCAGATCGGGCCAAGGCACATCATCACCTCAGCCTGATCAACGCTATCAATCGGCATGCGGCCAATTTTGGGAAACGCATAGTCGCGCAGTGTGTTGATCCATTGCTGGCCGTGCTTGGCGTTTTTCCAAGTGGGCATCCAATCAATGTGAACCTGTTTCGCCACATCTTCGAATGTTGGAATTTCGAGGGAGGCATTAAAGCGGGGGTTCAACCCTTGCTTTGCCATCCGCCGATATTCGAGCGCGCGTTCTCGGGCTTGGTTGAGTGTCACAACATCTGCACCGCCCAAACCAAAATCCGTGCGCAGCGGCGCTCCCTTCCTATTCTTCTGGCCTTTTACGACAACGCGCACAATCCACCTGCGCGCACCTGAGGGATCGACAAACAAATATAGGCGACCGCCGTCGCCATGACGCCCAGCGCCAAGGTTTTCGACCAGCTTTTTTTGTCAACTTGCCTGATAGTGCCAATAAAAATACCACATTCTATACCACTCAAGGTACAGACATGGGTGCCATCGAAATAAATTCAATGCCACCTACGGACTACGACAAACCGCACAAAACAAAAGAGAAAAATCGCTCAAAGCGACTAATTCAAATCAACCAAAAATGGTAAGTGGCGGACTGGGGAGGATTCGAACCCCCGACCCCTTGATTCGTAGTCAAGTACTCTATCCAACTGAGCTACCAATCCGCGTGTGGGTCGTTTAGCCCCCAGCTTCGACACGCGCAAGGGCTAAATCACACAATTTCGAGAATGCCATCGCGGGGCAAGCAAATGCAAAAAGTGGTGCCGTTAGGCCCGGTCTCTTTTAAGGTCAAAGTCCCGCCGTGCCCCTTGATCAACTCAGCCGCGATGGCGAGACCTAGCCCCGTACCACCCTTGCGCGCAGTGCCCTGAAACGGCTGAAATAAGTACTCTTGCGCGCGTGGTGGCAGGCCCGGCCCTGTATCCACAACCTCAATCCACCATGCACGTGCATCCTCATGGGCGCGCATCGTGATCGTGCCCGGTGTGCCTGTGGCCGCGATCACTTGGCGCGCATTCCGGACGAGGTTCCCCAACACTCGGTGCAATTGATCGGGGTCGGCCCGAACCTGCATACCCGATGGAATGTCCGTGCTGATGCTGACCACATCGGCAGCGACAGCCAATTGCTCAGATTCAGCAATGTCCTCAGCCAGCGTCGCAAGATCAAACCGCGTAAGGGCCGGTGGGCTTTCCTCGGCCTTGCCAAAGGCCAGCGTCCCCTCACACAGGGATACGGCGCGACTGATCGAGTTCACGATCTTGGGGCCCACACGTTTTACCGTCGGATCATCTACACTTTCGAGACGATCGCCCAGCAATGTCGCGGTCGTGAGAATGTTGCGCAGATCGTGGCTAATCTTGGCCACGGCACCGCCCAATTGCGCAAGACGCTCCTTTTGCTTGAGCGATTGGCTCAACTGGCTCTGCATCGCCGATAACGCCTCTTCTGCGGCGCGGAGCTCCACCACGGAGGAGGCGGGCGTTACGATCCGGCGCGCATCCTCCGGGGCTTCGGCGAACCGGTCCATCTGATCCACAAGCTTACGGATCGGCATCACCAACACCCGACGCACCGCCATAAACAACAGCACCGCCGTGATCGCAGAAATCATTAACGACAGCCAAAAGATGTTGC
>P_2C_Liq_1_UnCtyDRAFT_1000198_pt1 | contig 25323 bp, 20 predicted proteins | sample Pon2CUnioCityCA_2_FD_10234 | JGI IMG/M metagenome (IMG submission 10234) | reverse complement strand
GAGCACACCCTCGCCACCCTCCTCGCGGATCCGCCCTCGCGGAAGGGGATCAAGCCCTACTTCGCCAACCTGACCATCGGGAGCGCGGCGGTGGCGGCCGTTCTCTGCGCGGAGGAGGACTGCCCGGTCCCGCCCGTCGGCCGCCTCGAGTACGGGGTGGCCGGGACGGACGGCCGCTACGCCCGGCTCTGCGAAGGGGACAGCGCGGAGGGCGGGGGCCTCATGATGCAGACCGATTCCGAGGCGCTCCTCGAGGCTGGGATCGGGCTGGCGGCGTCGACCTGGGACCGCTTCCGCGCGGCCGACCCCTCCGGCGAGCCCTTCGGGCACACCATCACCCACCAGGTCGGCCGCACCCACCAGCGCCGCCTCCACGAGGCCCTCGGCCTCGACCCGGAGCGGGACTACGCCACCTACCCCTTTCTCGGCAATGTCGGCTCGGTGGCCTGCCCGGTCACCCTCTCCCTCGCCCGGGAGGCCGGGGTGCTCGCCCCCGGCGAGCGGGTGGCCCTGCTCGGGATCGGCAGCGGTCTCAGCTCGGTGATGCTCGGGTTCAGGACGGGGGACTGAGGCGAGGAAGGGCGCGGGTCCCCGCGAGCCGGCCGTCCGCGCTCCCCGCCCGGCGGCGACGAAGGGATCCGGCTCCCCGGGACCGGAGAGGGCCGGGGCCGCAGCGGGAGGAAGAGGTCCGGCGGTGGCGCGGAGGCCCGCCCGGCCCCGATTTCGGGTGACAGGGGGGCGCGGGGGTGTTTGCTCGGAGCCATGCAACGCGTGCAACTTTCCTCACGACAGCCGGACTCGGTCCTGGTGACCGGATCGGTCGGCTACGACGACATCGAGACCCCGCACGCGCGGGACGAGCGCATCCTCGGAGGTTCCGCCTCCTACATTTCCCTCGCGGCGAGCTACTTCTCCCCCGTCTGCATGGTCGGGGTCGTCGGCAACGACTTCGCGCAGGCCGACCGCGACCGATTGGCGGCCCACGGCATCGACACGGAGGGCCTGCAGGAGGACGGGAGCGGGCCGACCTTCCGCTGGTCGGGGAAGTACCACGAGAACTACAACCGGCGGGAGACCCTCGACCTCCGCCTGAACGTCTTCGAGAAGTTCCAGCCGCACCTGCCGGGGGCGCAGCGGGACAGCCGCTTCGTCATCCTCGGGAACATTCACCCGGAGCTGCAGACCTACGTGCTCGACCAGCTGACCGACGAGGAGGTCTTCGTGGCCGCGGACACCATCGACCTGTGGATCGAGACCGCCCGCGAGCCCCTCCTCCGCCTCCTCCAGCGGATCCACCTCCTCGTGGTCAACGACAGCGAGGCAACCCTCCTGACCGGGGAGGACAACCTCATCCGGGCGGGGGAGACCCTGCGCACGATGGGGCCGCGGGAAGTCGTCGTGAAGAAGGGCGAGCACGGGGCCTATCTCTTCCACCCGGAGGGGCTCTTCGCCCTGCCGGCCTACCCGGTGACCGAGCTGCGGGATCCGACCGGGGCCGGGGACGCCTTTCTCGGGGCGATGGTGGGCACTCTCTCCGCGCTCGGGGACACCACCCTGGCCGCGCAGAAGCTCGGCCTCCTCTACGGCACGGTGGTGGCCAGCCTCACGGTGGAGGCCTTTTCGTGCGACCGACTTGCCTCGGGCGGCCGCGACCTCATCGAGGAGCGCGTGGAGAAGCTGCGGACGATGACCCGGCTCGAGTCGGGGGTGGCCCTCGGCTGAGGCGGGGCACCGCCGGGTGGCCGGAGGGACGCCGGCTCCCCGTCAGCCGAACAGCTGGAGCTGGTCGCGGTCCGCCTCGCCCCTCTTGCGGGGCCGGGTCTTGCGCGTTCCGGGCGCGGCGGGGGCTTCCGCGCCGTTGGACCCGCCCTCCAGGCTCTCGAGCAGCTCGCGGGCGCGGTCGAGGACCGTGGACGGGAGCCCGGCGAGCCGGGCGACCTGGATCCCGTAGGAGCGGTCGGCGGCCCCCTCGACCACCTGGCGGAGGAAGATGATCTCCTCGGACCACTCCTTGACGGCGACTGAGTAGTTGCGCACGCGGGGGAGGGTGCCGGCCAGCCGGGTGAGCTCGTGGTAGTGGGTGGCGAAAAGCGTGCGCGGCCCGCGCGGCCCGTCCCCGTGGAGGTGCTCGAGGACCGCCCAGGCGATGGAGAGCCCGTCGTAGGTGCTCGTGCCCCGCCCGATCTCATCGAGGACGACGAGGCTGCGCTCGGTGGCGTTGTGGAGGATGTTCGCGGTCTCGTTCATCTCCACCATGAAGGTGGAGTGCCCCCGGGCGAGCTCGTCGCTCGCGCCCACCCGGGAGAAGATCCGGTCGACCCGGCCGATCCGGCAATGCCGCGCGGGCACCCAGGCCCCCGTGTGGGCGAGGAAGGCGAGCAGGGCGACCTGGCGGATGTAGGTCGACTTGCCGGCCATGTTCGGGCCGGTGAGTACGGCCACCTGGGCCTCGTCCGCGGCGAGGCGGCAGTCGTTCGGCACGAACTGGGTCGTCCCGGCCAGCCCGGCGGGGGCCTGGCGGAGGGACTCCTCGATGACCGGGTGGCGGCCCTCGGCGATCTCGACACCGAGGGAGTCGTCCACCACCGGGCGGGTATAGCCCCGCTCGCGGGCCAGGTTCGACCAGCCGGCGAGCACGTCCAGCTCGGCGAGGGCCTCAGCGGTGCGGCGGAGGTCGCCGGCCTCGGCAAGGACCCGCTCGACCACCGCGGCGAAGAGTTCCTCCTCCCGGGCGAGGGCGTCCTCCTCCGCATGGAGGATCTCCTTCTCCTTTTCCTTCAGCGCGGGGGTGGTGAAGCGCTCGGCGTTGGTCATCGTCTGCCGGCGGACGTAGTCCTCCGGGACGAGGGCGAGGTTTGCCTTGGTGACCTCGAGGAAGTAGCCGAAACTCCCGTTGTAGCGGATGCGGAGGTTGCGGATGCCGGTGCGCTCGCGCTCCTGCTGCTCCAGCTCGGCCACCCAGCCGCGGGCATCCCGGGCGAGGGAGCGGCTGTGGTCGAGGGCCTCGTCGGCTCCCTCCCGGATGACGCCGCCGTCGTCCAGCTTGCCGGGCAGCTCGTCGGCGAGGCGGGCCGCGAGGAACTCCCGCAGCTCCGCGAAACGGCCGAGGCGGTCGGCGAGGGCGCCGGCGGCGGGGTCGCCGAGGCGGCGGAGCCCCTCCTCGAGGCCGGGGAGCCGCTCCAGGGTGTCGCGGATGCCCCCGATCTCCCGCGGGTTGCGGATGCGGTTCTGCAGCCGCCCGAGGATGCGGGCGAGGTCGCGGGTGGAGCGGAGCTGGGCGCGCAGGTCGGCTGTCTCCAGGGGCCGGTCGTGGAAGAGGCCGACGAGGCCGGCGCGCCGCTCGATCTCCGCGCGGTCCTGGAGCGGATGGCTGAACCAGGCCTCGAGGAGGCGGGCACCCGCCGGAGTGGTGCAGGCATCCATGCAGGCGAGGAGCGAGCCCTCCCGCCGGCCCTGCGCGGTGCGGAAGATCTCGAGGTTGCGAAGGGTCGCCGAGTCGAGCCGCACGGACTCGGAGAGCCGGTGCCAGTGGAGCGTGCGGAGGTTCCCCGGGGCCTGCCGGAGCATCTCCGAGGCGTAGCGGAGGAGGCGGGCGGCCGAGGGCAGGGCCGGGTGCTCCGGGGGGATCCCGAAGCCGTCGAGGGAGAGCACCCCGAGGGCCCGGGCGACTTCGCCGGCGGGGTCGTGCACGGTGGCGTCCTCCGTCTCCAGCTCGGTGGTCGGCGCCTGCCCGAGGAACCAGGAGAGCTCCTCGGGCAGGCGGTCCCGGTCCGTGCCGGCGGGCAGGAGGATCTCCGTGGGCCGGAGGCCGTCGAGAAAGCTGATGAGGTCGTGGCGGGCGCTCTCCGAGGCGAGGGCGAAGGTCCCCGCGGAGAGGTCGAGCCAGGCCGCGTGCAGGGCTTCCTCCCCGGCCTCGAGGGCCACGAGGAAGGAGCCCGAGCGCGGGTCGAGGTGGTCCTCCTCGAGGACCGTGCCGGGGGTGAGGATGCGGCTGAGGGAACGCTCCACCAGCTTGCCCGGCTTGGGGACCTCCGTCTGGTCGCAGATCGCCACCTTCCACCCCGCGTCGAGCACGCGCTGCAGGTAGTTGTCGGCGGCGTGGTAGGGAATGCCCGCCATGGGCATCCCGTTGCGCTGGGTGAGGGTGATCCCGAGCACGGCGGCGCCCCGCTCGGCGTCCTCCTCGAACATCTCGTAGAAGTCGCCGAGGCGGAAGAGCAGCAGGCAGCCCTCGGGCAATTCCGCCCGGACGGCCCGGTACTGCTGCATCATGGGAGTTTCCTTCTTGGCACTCATCCGCCGGAGGGTTTGGGTCGNNGACGGAGCCGCCGCTCCCTCTCATGGACCCGCCCCCACAGGTGCCCACTTCCCCCGAGCCCCGCAACGGGAAAGTCCACGCCCGCCNGCTGTCCGGGGACGATGCGGTCGGCCGGCCCCTCGTCATCCTGCACGGCCTGCTCGGCTCCTCCCGCAACTGGGGGACCGCCGGGCGNCTCCTCGTGCCGGGCCGGCCGGTGTATGCCCTCGACCTGCCCGACCACGGCGAATCGGACCCGACCGCGGCCTTTTCCTTCGCCGAGTACGCCGGGCGGGTGCGGGCGTGGGTGCGGGGGAAGGGCTGGTCGGAGCCGCCCGACTGGCTCGGCCATTCCCTCGGGGGGAAGGTGGCCCTGCGGGTGGGATGGGAGGAGCCCGCCCTCGTGCACCGGATCGTCCTCGCCGACATCTTCCCGAAGGCCTACGAGCCCCACCTGCGGGAGACCCTCGGCGTCCTCCGGGCCCTGCACCCCGAGCGGTTCTCCTCTCGGGCCGAAGCGGACGCGGCTCTCGCCGAGCGGATTCCCAGCGACACCTTCCGCGCCTTCCTCCTGACGAGCCTCACCCGGGGAGGGGACGGCCGTCTCCGCTGGCAGGTCAACCTCGGGAACCTCCATGAGAATCTCGACGCCATCGCCGGGCTCCCCTTTCCCGAGGGCACGGTGACCCGCCAGCCCACCCTCCTCGTCCATGGCGGCCGGTCCGAGTTCGTGAAGGAGGAGGACCTGGCCCGGGCGGATAGGCACTTCGCGGAGTGGGGGGCGGTGCGGCTCCCCGGGTGCGGCCACAACGTCCACATCGAGGGCGGGCCTGCCTTTGCGGACCCTGTTAACGAATTCTTGCAGTCGTGATTAGCAACGCTGCGCCGCAGCTTCTTTCGGCCAAAAAATCTTGCGGACCGGAAAAGCGGCCCCCACCGTTCCGGGACGCCAGCCACCCACCCCGAGGGCTGCACTCCCTTCCCCATTGTCGTGAAACGTTCCTCCTTCCTTCGTCGCATGGCTGCCGGATTGGCCGGTCTTTTCGTAGTTTCGAAGACGCCGCTCGGGGCGGGTGAGAGCCGGGAGCAGCGGACCGAGGAGCGCGACTACACCCGGGCGGCCGCGCGTCGGGTGCCCCGCAACGATTCCCACTTCCTCTAGACCTCCATGGCGAACATCTTCCCCCGCTGGGCGAACCGCGCCCCCCTCCGGGTCATTGGCTGCCTGCTCCTCGTCGTGGGTGCCGTCATCGCGGGGGGCACCTATTATCTCACGCCGAAGTACGCGCGCGTCGGCTACGAGCCGACCCAGCCGGTCTCCTTCAGCCACGACCTGCACGTCACCCAGCTCGGGATGGACTGCCGCTACTGCCACACGAACGTAGACCGCTCCCAGCACTCCAATGTGCCGGCCACCCAGACCTGCATGGCTTGCCACAGCATGGTGAAGACGGACGCAGCCTCCCTCCAACCCGTGCGGGACAGCTGGGCGAACAACGAACCCATCCCGTGGGTGCGCGTCCACAAGACCCCGGACTACGTTTACTTCAACCACGCCGCCCACGTGAACCGGGGGGTGAGCTGCGTGGAGTGCCACGGGCAGGTGAACGAGATGGAGGAAGTCTACCACGCGAAGTCCCTCTCCATGGCCTTCTGCCTCGAGTGCCACCGCGAGCCGGAGAAGTACCTCCGGCCGAACGACAAGGTGTACGACCTGACCTGGCAGCCGGAATCCGAGCAGGCCCAGATCGAGATGGGCGAGGAGCTCGTGGAACACTGGAGGGTCAACCCCCCCGAATCCTGCTCGGGATGCCACCGCTGAGACCGTCGATGGACCAGGAATTCCAAAGCCTCGAAGAAAAGACCGGCGCCGCCTACTGGAAGAGCCTCGACGAGCTCGCGCAGACGGGCGGTTTCCGCGAGTGGGCCGAGCGCGAGTTCCCGCAGGGTGCCTCCGAGCTCAGTGGCGGGTTCGACCGGCGGCACTTCATGAAGATCATGGCCGCCTCCTTCGGCCTGGCCGGGGTCGGCCTCGCCGGCTGCCGTCGACCGAAGCACGAAATCCTCCCGTACGTCGACACCCCCGAGGATGTCGTGCCCGGGCAGCCCCAGTTCTACTCCACCTCCCGGCCGACCCCGTGGGAGAACATGCCGGTGGTCGCCGAGACCCATGGAGCCCGGCCCACCAAACTCGAGGGAAACCCCAGCGTGCCCGGCACGGCCGGCGGGACGGACATCTTTACCCAGGCCAGCGTCCTCGACCTCTACGACCCCTCCCGGGCGAAGCGGAACCGCAGTGGTGGATCCACGCTCTCCCGTGCGGAGGCCCTCGACCGGATCACCGCCCTCGGGGAGAAGATCCGGGAGAGCGGGGGCGAGGGAGTGGCCTTCCTCGCCGAGCCGAGCACCTCCCCCAGCCGCCGCCGCATGGTGGCCGAGCTGCGGAAGGCCTGCCCGGCCCTGACCTGGGCGGAGTACCAACCGATCGACTACCAGGCCGGGGACCGTGCGGCGACCCGCTACTACGGCCGCCCTTCCCGGGTGCAACCGCACTTCGACAGGGCGCGCCGGATCCTCGCGGTCGACTGCGACTTCCTCGGGCGCGAGCCCGGCTCCACCCGCCACACCCGCGCTTTCAGCGCCTCCCGCCGGGTCGACGACCCGAAGGAGGCCAAGAGGATGAACCGGCTCTACGCCGTGGAGGGGGACCTCACCCTCACCGGGGCAATGGCCGACCACCGGTTGAAGCTGGCCGCCCGGCACTACGAGGGCTTCCTCGCGGCCCTCGCCCGGGCCCTCCTCGCCGGGGGTGAGACCCTTCCCCCCGGCCTCGTCGCCGCCGTGCGCGGGATGCCCGAGGATCCGGCCGTTCCCGCCGACTGGGTGGAGGCGGTCGCCGACGATCTGCGCGCCCACCGCGGGGAAGCCCTCGTCGCCGTGGGCACGGGCCTGCCCGAGCGCTGCCAGTTCCTCGGCCTCGCCATCAACGAGATGCTCGGCGCGCCCGGCAGCACCCTCTCCCTCCTCGAGCGCGAGGAGGAGGAAGCCACCACGATTTCCCAGCTCGCCAACGCCCTCCAGCAGGGGTCGGTGAACACCCTCGTCATTCTCGGCGGGAACCCCGTCTACAACGCCCCCGCCAACCTCGACTGGCCCCTTCTCCAGCAGATGGCCGGCGAAGTGGTACGCCTTGGCTACTGGGACGACGAGACCTCCGTGGCGGCGAACACCTTCCTCCTCACTCCCCACTACCTCGAGGAGTGGAGCGACGGGGAGACGCGGGAGGGCACCCTCCTGCCCGTCCAGCCAATGATCGAGCCCCTCATGGACTCGTTTCCCGAGCTGGAGGTCCTCGCCCGGCTGGGCGGCCGCGCCACCGTCGACCCCTACGAGATCGTGCGGGAAACCTTCCAGCAGCGGGGCGGAGGTTCCAGTCCCGGTGCCTTCCAGACCTTCCTCGCCACCGGCGTCCTCCCGGAGAGCGGCTACCCCGTCCTTCGCGATGCCACCCCGACCGGGGAAGTCGTCCGCGTCCTCCGGGAGGCTCCCCCGGCTCCGTCCGCAGCCAGTGCGAGCGACCTCTGCGTGCAGTTCCGGCCGAGCAACCAGACCCTCGACGGACGTTTCGCGAACAACGGCTGGATGCTCGAGTGCCCGGACCCGATGTCCAAGCTGACCTGGGACAACGCCATCCTCATCAGCCCCCAGCTCGGCAAGCAGCTCGAGGAAGCCGGGGAGGGCCAGATCTTTCCGGCCGCCAATCTCATGAACGAGACCGGCCAGCTCGTCCAGAACACCGCCCGTTTCAAGCGGGGCAAGGAGCAGGCGCTCATGGCCGAGCTCACCGTGAACGGGGCGACCCTTCGCGGCCCCGTGCACGTCCTGCCCGGGCTGGACACCTATACCGTGGTGGTGCCCATCGGGTTCGGGCGAACGGCCGTCGGCCCGGTCGGGCAGGGGTCCGGCTTCGATGCCTACCCGGCCATCCCCGCCGACAACCGCTGGAATGCTTCCGGGGGCCGCCTGCAGTTGACCGGGGAGGTCTACGAGCTGGCCAACACCCAGGAGCACTGGTCCATGGAGGGCCGGGCCCTTCTCCGGGAGGGCTCCGTCGACGAATTCGCGAAGAAGCCGGATTTTGTCTCCAAGATGAGCGTGGAGTCCCACTCCCCGCCCATCTACGGCCGGAACAAGAACGATCCCCTTGCCGAAAAGGTCACCGAGATCCCGCAGGGAGGGTCGATGTACAAGACCCCCGAGTTCACCGCGCCGCAGCAGTGGGGCATGTCCATCGACCTCAACGTGTGCACCGGGTGCAATGCCTGCGTGATCGCCTGCCAGAGCGAGAACAACATCCCGATTGTCGGAAAGGACCAGGTCCTCCGCGGGCGGGAGATGCACTGGATCCGGCTGGACCGCTACTTTGCCACCCAGAGCGAGGATGAGGACGGCCTGCCCGACGACGTCCAGGTGGCCTTCCAGGGAATGGCCTGTGTCCACTGCGAGTTGGCCCCCTGCGAGACAGTCTGCCCGGTGAATGCCACCGTCCACGACAGCCAAGGGCTCAACGTGATGGCCTACAACCGCTGCGTGGGCACGCGCTACTGCGCGAACAACTGCCCGTACAAGGTGCGCCGCTTCAATTTCTTCGACTGGAACAAGCGGGAGATCGACCACTTCTACGAGGGCCCCCTCGGTCCCTCCGGCCCCCCCAAGCCGCTCAAGATGCAGAAGAATCCCGACGTGACCGTGCGGATGCGCGGGGTCATGGAGAAGTGCACCTTCTGCGTCCAACGCATCCAGGCGGGCAAGATCAACCAGCTCGCGAAGGCGGGAGCCTCCTCCGACGTGCTCGTGCCGGACGGCACCATCAAGACGGCCTGCCAGCAGGTCTGCCCGGCCGAGGCCATCGTCTTCGGCGATGTGGCCGACCCGACGACGCGGGTCTCCCGGGCGAAGGAGTCCCCCCGGGACTACGCCGTCCTCGGCTACCTGAACACGCGGCCCCGGACCACCTACCAGGCCAAGCTCCGCAATCCCAACCCCGCCATGCCGAGCAAGTACCGCTACAGCCAGCCCTTCGGCCGCCGTGACTACGAGCAGCGCTATGGCCACGGGGGCGGCCATGGCAAGGGCCACGCCGGCGACGACCACGGCGGGAAGCAGCCCGCCGCCGCCAGCCACGGGAACGACTACTAACCCCCCGCCTCGCCGACCGTTCGATGCCTCCGCCTCCCCCTCCCCCGACCCTCACCGACACCGCCGGGCCCCTCGGTCCCGGCGAAGTCGCCGGCACGGTCAAGCCCGTCGACCTCCCCCGCAAGCCCCTCGTCCTCGGCGACCGCTCCTACCACTGGGTCACCGAGAAGGTTTGCGGTATCTGCGAGCAAAAGACCCCGACCTGGTGGTGGTGGTCCTTCGCCATCGCCTGCGGGATCGCCAGCTTCACCCTGATGGGCCTGGTCTACCTCGTGGCCACCGGGGTGGGCGTCTGGGGCCTTGCCAATCCCGTCAACTGGGGCTGGGCGATCGTCAACTTCGTCTTCTGGATCGGGATCGGGCACGCCGGCACGCTCATCTCCGCCGTTCTCTGCCTCCTCCAGCAGCGCTGGCGCACCTCCATCAACCGCACGGCGGAAGCCATGACCATCTTCGCGGTGGTCTGCGCCGGGATCTTCCCCCTCTTCCACGTCGGCCGGGTGTGGTTCGCCTGGTGGCTCTTCCCCCTGCCCAACGCCAACTGGATCTGGCCCAACTTCCGCAGTCCCCTCGAGTGGGACGTCTTTGCGGTCTCCACCTACGGGACGGTCTCCGTGCTCTTCTGGTACATGGGGATGATTCCCGACCTGGGAACCCTCCGCGACCGGGCCCAGTCCACCTGGCGGAGGTTCTTCTACGGGACGCTCGCCATGGGTTGGAGGAACTCCTCCCGGCACTGGCACAACTACGAGATGGCCTACCTGCTCCTCGCCGGCCTCTCCACCCCGTTGGTGCTCTCCGTCCACACCATCGTCTCCTTCGACTTTGCCGCCTCCATCCTTCCCGGCTGGCACACCACGATCTTCCCCCCCTACTTCGTGGCCGGCGCCATCTTCTCCGGGTTCGGGATGGTGCTCACCCTCATCCTCCCCCTGCGCGCCGTCTTCGGGCTGCACGACCTGGTGAACCAGTACCACATCGACGCGATGTGCAAGATCACCCTGGCGACCGGGAGCATGGTCGGCTACGCCTACGCGATGGAGTTCTTCATCGCCTGGTACGGGGCCAACCCGTACGAGGGATTTGCCTTCATTAACCGGGCCTTCGGGCAGTACGCCTGGGCCTACTGGATCATGATCTCCTGCAACGTGATCTCGCCCCAGCTCTTCTGGTTCCGGAAAATCCGGGAAAACACCGCCCTCGTCTGGATCATCTCCATCTTCGTGAACGTGGGCATGTGGTTCGAGCGCTTCGTCATCACGGTGACCTCCCTCGCCAACGATTTCCTCCCCAGCAGCTGGGGCTACTACTCCCCCACGATCGTGGACATCTTCACCTTCTTCGGGACCTTCGGGGTCTTCTCCGTCCTCTTCCTCCTCTTCCTGCGCTTCCTCCCGCTGATTGCCTTCTCCGAGGTGAAGGCGCTCAGCCTGCCGCAGGCCGACCCCCACAACCATGACCACCCGCAGAACCAGCGGGGACAGGAGGCCCGCGGATGAGTGCAGCACGACCCCAGGACGGCGTCTTCGGGATCGCGGCCACCTTCTGGACCGCCCCCGACATCTACCACGCCTGCGAGAAGGTGCGCGACGCCGGCTACCGGCGGTGGGATTCCTACTGCCCGTTCCCGGTGCACGGCTTGCACCACGCGATGGGGCTGAAGCGTTCCCGGGTGCCCTTCTTCACCTTTATCGGCGGGATGCTCGGCTTCCTCACCGGCCTGACCATCGTCTGGTACATGAACATGGACTATCCCCTCGTCGTCGGGGGGAAGCCCTACTTCAGCCCGGTCTTCCCCTTCCCGATCTTCTACGAGCTCACCATCCTCCTCGCCGCCTTCGGGACGCTCGGGGGGATGTTCATCACGAACCGGCTCCCCCGGCACAACCACCCCCTCTTCGACTACCAGCCCTTCCTGCAGACCTCGGACGACCGTTTCATGATCGTGATCGAATCGAGCGACCCCGCCTTTGACCCGGATCGCGTGCGGGCCCTCCTCGAGGAGGCGGGCGGGGAGGAAATCACCGTGGTGGCCCCGGGAGCGCAAGCGGCATGAAGACCTTCTTTGCCATCTACTTCTTCGCGATCGTCGCGGTGGTCATCGTACTCGGCTTCCGCGGCCAGAAGAGCGACAAGCCGCCCCTCTGGGTCTTCCCGGACATGGACAACCAGCCCCGCTACGATCCCCAGGCGGCGAACAACTATTTCCCGAACCGCATGGACGATCGCCCGCGCCCGCAGCGGACAGCCCTGCGGGGGCAGGGCTGGGAGCGGAAGGAAGTCTTCAGCGAGGACTACGGCACCCAGCGCTACACGAACACCGATTTCTTCCAGGGGCGGGGCCCCGACGGCGAACTTACCGAGGGTTTCCCGCTTCCCGTCACCAACGAGCTCATGCAGCTCGGCCGGGAGAAGTACCAGATCTTCTGCACCGTCTGCCACGGGGAGGCCGGCAACGGACGGGGCGTGACCTCCCAGTACGGGATCATCGCCACGAACATGGTGACCGACGTGTACCGGGAACGCCCGAACGGCAACCTCTTCCAGACCATCACCCACGGTTACAACTCGATGTACGGATACGGCGACAAGATCACGCCCCGGGAGCGCTGGGCCATCATCCTCTACGTGCGGGCCCTCCAGCAAGCGGCCGGGACCCGCGCGGACGAGTTGCCCGCCAGCGCGAGGGAGGCCCTCGGATTATGAGCACCACCGGCACCAGCACCCGCAGCTCCCCCGCCGCCGGACTCGCCGGGGCCGGGAGCCGGCGGCCCCTCCCCGGTTTGCTCCTCGCCCTCGCCGTAGCCGGCATCGGGATCGGGCTGGTCGGTCTCGGCACGGGTCTCTCCGCGGGCGACGCCCGCCCGGTGATCAGCTGGCTCCTCGGGTTTTCCTTCTGGACGAGCATCCTCCTCGGTTCGCTCTTCTTCGTGATGATCTTCAACTTGTTCGACGCGGGCTGGTCGGTCCTCGTCCGCCGCCAGCTGGAGCACCTCCTCGCCGGGTTCAAGTGGATCGCGATCCTCTTCCTCCCCCTCCTCCTGATCGCCTGGTTCTACCGCGACCCGGGCATCCTCTGGAAGTGGCTCAACCCCGAGCACATTCTCCCGAACGGCTACACCGTGGCGACCGACGCCCTCTACCAGGCCAAGGAGCCCTACCTCAACAAGACCGCCTTCACCCTCCGTTCCCTCCTCTACTTCGGGGTCTTCCTCTTCTTCGCGAACGCCCTCCGGCGGAACTCCTTCGGGCTGGACGAGGATGGCGACCGCTCGCGGGTCCAGCGGCAGAAAGTGCTCTCCGGGGCCGGGGTGTTTGCCTGCGGGCTCGCCCTCACCTTCGCCGCGATCGACTGGTTCATGAGCATCGAGTTCCACTGGTTCTCGACGATGTACGGGGTGTGGTTCTTCGCCGCCTCCATGCGGGCCGCTCTCGCCTTCCTCCTCATCCTCCTCTTCTTCCAGGCCGACCGGGGGGTCCTCCAAGGCTTGCACCGGCCCTCCCACAACTACCAGCTCGGCTGCATCGCCCTCGCCTTCACGGTCTTCTGGGCCTACATCAGCTTCTCCCAGTACTTCCTCATCTACCAGGCGAACATCCCCGAGGAAACCTTCTGGTACAACATCCGCCACATGAACGCGGACGGCACCACGAACTCGTGGTGGTGGGTCGGGCTGACCCTCATCTTCTGCAATTTCCTCCTGCCTTCCTCTTCCTGCTCTTCTACAAGACGAAGGTCCGTATCCCCCTGATCCTCTTCGTGGCGGCCTGGATCCTCACCTTCCACGTCGTCGACCTCTACTTCAATATCCTGCCGTCGAAGTCGGCTCCGGCCGACAACGTGCTGAACTACAAGGTCCGGCAGTTCACGATCAACTTCTGGGACGTCGCCGTCTTCGTGGGCATCGGCGCCCTCGTCCTCTGGGCTTACCTGACGAGCCTGCGGGAGAAGGGAGCCATTCCCCGGCGGGATCCCCGGATCCGCGAAGCCCTCGAGCACCATGAGTGAGTCCGTTTCCCCCGGGGCGGAGAACCGCCCCCCGCGCAACATGTGGCTCTCGATCCTTGCTGGTATCGGGTTCATCCTGTTGTTCCTCCTGATCCTCTGGCTCGCCTACCTGCCCTACCGGCCCGAGCCGATCGCCGAGGTCCAGGGGCAGCAGAGGATGGAGACCTACAATGAGATCAAGAACGACTCCACCGAGCTGACGACTACCTACGGAGTGGTCGACCCAGAGGAGGGCGTTTACCGAATTCCCGTGGAAGAAGCAATGGAGCTGACGGTTGAAAAGTACCGGCGGGAGGATTCCGTGCCGGGAACTACCAACTAGGAAGCTCCGCATGTATACCGCCAGCGCCCTCGTCACCGTCGTCATCATCGTTGCCTGCCTGATCTTCGTGTCCGCCGTGTACGCACTTTACTGGGCCTCCCGACACGGCCAGCTCGAACGCTTCGAGGAAGGTGCCAAGTCGATCTTCACCGAGGAGGAGCCCGAGGGCCGGCCCCTCGATGCCTTCCCGGACAAGGAGAAGCCCCGTCCCCCCTGGCCCCCGGAAGAGGAGACCCGCTCATGAGTACCTTGCCCACCACCCAAGCCTCTCCGGCTCCGGCAAAGACCGAGGCGCCCCCCGAGGAGTGGAGCGACCGGGTCGCCCTCAGTACCATCGACGAATCGATGCGGGTGCCCGGGATCTTCTTCGTGGTGTCCGGGGGAGTCTGGCTGCTCATCGGCACGGCCCTCGCGATCGTCGCCTCCTTCAAGCTCCACAATCCCGAATTCCTCGGGAACATCGAGGCCCTCACCTTCGGCCGGGCCCGCTCCGCCCACCTCAACGCGATGACCTACGGGTGGGGTAACAACGCCCTCTTCGCGGTGGCGCTCTGGATCATGTCCCGGCTCTGCCGGGCCCCCGTCCGCTACCACTACATCCTGATCACCGCGGGGGTCATGTGGAACCTTGGGGTGACCATCGGCATCTGGGGCATCCTCTTCGGCGACCTGACCTCGGTGGAATGGTTGGAGATGCCAACCTACGTGACCCCGCTCCTCGCCCTATCCTACGCCCTCGTCGGGGTCTGGGGGATCCTCGCCTTCCACTTCCGCAAGGGGGACCATGTCTACGTCTCCCAGTGGTACATTCTCGCCGCCCTCTTCTGGTTCCCCTGGTTGTACACGGTGGCCCAGATGATGATCTTCTTCACCCCGGCCCGCGGGACGGTCCAGGCGATCACCAACTGGTGGTTCGCCCACAACGTGCTCGGGCTTTGGTACACGCCGGTCGGCCTCGCCGCCGCCTACTACCTCATCCCGAAGATCCTCGGGAAACCCATCCACAGCTACTACCTCTCCATCCTCGGGTTCTGGTCCCTCGCCCTCTTTTACAACTGGGCGGGCGTCCACCACCTCATCGGGGGTCCCATCCCGCTCTGGCTCCAGGCGGCGGGCACGGTCGGCAGCATCGGCATGGTCATTCCCGTCATCGTCGTGGCCGTGAACCACCACCTCACCGCCCGGGGTTCGTTCCGGGCCGTCTGGAACAGCCCAACCCTCCGCTTCGTCGTCTTCGGGGCGATGTCCTATACCCTGACGAGCCTCATCGGGTCCGCGATGGCGGTCCCGGATGTGAACGAGGTCACCCACTTCACCCACTTCACCGTGGCCCACGCCCACCATGGGGTTTACGCCTTCTTCACCATGGTGATGTTCGGGGCGATTTACTTCATGCTTCCCCGTCTCCTCAACCGGGAGTGGCCTTCGGCGACGCTCATCCGCATCCACTTCTGGGCCTGCGCCCTCGGGATCGGCATCTATGTGGTGGGGCTCTCCATCGGGGGCTGGATGCAGGGGCTCATGATGAACAACCCCGACATCCCCTTCCTCGACATCGTCCAGGCGATGATTCCCTGGCTCCTCTCCCGCTCCTTCGCGGGGATTCTTCTCACCGTCGGCCACCTCGCCTTCTTCGCGAACCTCATCTGGATGATCGCCGGCCCGCGCTCCACCGTGCCGAAGACCTCGCTGGGCCGGGAGCGGGTCCCCGCCTGAGCCGCCATGAAGAACCTGCCCCTCCTCTTCCTCGGGATCTTCTTCACCCTGGCCTTCTCCTGGAGCGGCCTGATCCTTTCCTCGGAAATCCAGTACGGGAAACTCGTGCCGACCACCTCCACCCTCAATGCCGAGGGTGAGCCAGAGGAGGGGGGCGAGCTGTTTCCGGCAGCCTCGGCGGGAATCGCGCTGCAGGGCAAGGAGGTCTACCAGAACCAGGGCTGCATGTACTGCCATTCCCAGCAGGTCCGGCCGAAGGGCTACGGCGCCGATTTCGAGCGGGGTTGGGGTCCGCGCCAGACGGTGCCCCGCGACTACATCCTCGAGGACCGCGTCCTCCTCGGCACCATGCGGACGGGTCCGGACCTCGCCAACGTTGGGGGGAGGGCCCTCAGCGCGGACTGGCACCACCAGCACCTCTACAACCCGCAGATCACTTCGCCGGGCTCGGTGATGCCGCCCTTCCGCTACCTCTACCGGATGCAGGAGATCGATCCGGAGGGGCCCTCGCCGGACGCGGTGTCCATCCCCGCTGACTTCCCGTACGCCCCACCGCCGGGCTACGAAGTCGTGCCGACGGACGAGGCGAAGGCCCTCGTGGCCTATCTTCTCAGCCTGCGGATTGACTACGAGCTGCCGGAAGCGAAATTCAGTCAATGAGCGATGAATCCCAGCGCCCCTCCGGAGAGGAGCGGCGGGCCCAAGGCCTCGGCGCCGAGCGGGAAGGGCTCGGCGACCGGGAGATGAGCCGGCTGCACGACCAGCTTCTCCGCGAAAAGAAGGAGCCGAACGAGCTGATGCGGCCCATGCCGCTGTGGCTGGTGACCCTGAGCGGGCTGGTGGTCGCCTGGGCGGCCTTCTACTTCGGCACGAAGTACGCCGGCTTTAGCGCGGAGGTCTTCGACCCGAACTACGAGGGCGGCCAGGTCACCGTGCAGGCGGAGGAGCCCGCCTTCGACCCGATCGCGCACGGGGAGCGGATTTTCCGGAACAACTGCGTGGCCTGCCACCAGTCGGACGGGCAGGGCCTCCCCGGGGCGTTCCCCCCGCTGGTCGAGGTCGACTGGGTGCAGGGCAACCCCGACCGCTCCATCCACATCCTGCTCGCGGGCATGAATGGGCCGATCGAGGTCAATGGGCAGGCCTACAACGGGAATATGCCGGCCTTCGGTGGAATCCTCTCGGACCGGGACATCGCCGCGGTCCTCAGCTACATCCGCGTCGAGTGGAACGGTTCCGAAGTCGTCCCGGAGGACCGGGTCGCGGATCTGCGGGCTAGCGCACCCCGGTCCGCCCCGTGGACCGGGGAGGAGATCCTCGCCGACTATCCGTTACCGTAGGCGGGGAACAAGGTTGCCGTCGCGGAGCCGCCTCGGCGGCGCGTCGTGAATCGCGGGCTCCAGGCCGGGTACTCTTAGCCTCCGGGCCCTCTTAACTTTCCGAGGGGAGTCCCTCCGAGCGGCGGGCCACGGCCGGCATCTCCTCGGTCACCGCGGCGGGGCGTACGCCGCCGGGGAAGCAGACCCTCTCGACGGCCTCCTCGAAGTCCTGCGCCCCGGACAGGATGTCGATTTCCAGCCGGAGGTAGTACACCGGGAGCTGAAAGCCGGCGTCCGCGGACAGGCGCACCGCGTCCTTCTCGGTGGTCACGAGGAAATCGGCCCCGGCGTCCCGCGCCTGGCGGTCGAGGGTTTCCAACTCGGCGGCGGTGAACCAGTGGTGGTCGAGGAAACGGCGGGTGAGCGGCAACGAGGCCCCGTGGTCCCGCAGGAAATTTTCGAAGCTTTCCGGCACGGCAATCCCGCTGAACGCGGCGACCCGCGCCCCCGCGAGAAGGGCCAGGGGGTGGGTTTCCCGTCCGTCGAGGCTCTGCAAGTGGGTCGGCTGGTGGGCGCACTCCACGATTTCCACGCCGGGATGGTGGCGGTGGATTTCCCGGCGCAGGTCGTCCGAGGGGGACCCGTCCGACTTGGTCAGGAAGACGTAGGAAGCCCTCCGCAGGTGGTCCACGGGTTCCCGGAGGACTCCCCGCGGGAGGACGCGGCGGTTCCCGAAGGGATTGGTCCGGTCCACGAGGATGAGGTTCAGGCTGCCCTTCAGGGCCATGTACTGGAGCCCGTCGTCGAGGAGGAGGGTGTCCACGCCAAAGTGGCGGATGGCATACTCGCCGGCCTTCACGCGGTCCTTGTCCACCAGCACGTGCACCCCGGGAAGGTTGCGCGCCAGCATGTAGGGCTCGTCCCCGGCCTCTTCCGGCCCGAGGAACACCTGCCGGCCATCGCTCACGACTTTCGGGGGTGGGGCCGTGCGGTGGGTCAGGGCCCGCCAGCCGCGCACGGCGAGGGGATCGCGGCGGCTCTTGTAGCCGCGGGAGAGGATGGCCACGTTTCGGCCCTGGTCGCGCAGGCTGCGGGCGAATTTCTCGACGACGGGGGTCTTGCCGGTGCCCCCCACCGTGAGGTTGCCCACGACCACGACGAGGCAGCCGAGGGGACGGTTGCGGAGCAGCCGGATCCGGTAGGCGTACTCGCGTGCCCGCACGATGGTCGCGAAGAGCCGCGACAATCCGCCGAGCACGACTCCGGTCGACCGGGCGAGGCGGTCCCGCCTCCGGTCGTAAACGACGTCGACGAGGAAGCGCTCCACCGCCTTCCGGCGCTGCTGGAGGCTGCGGCGGGCTGCGGTCACGGAAGGGTGGGGCAAGCGTGGCGCGGGGGCGGAAAGGCTCAGGCGAGGGGGCGGACCATGCCGCTGGGGTCGAGGGCCTGGTCGAGGGTGGCTTCGTCGAGGAGGCCCTCCTCGAGGACGATCTCCCGCAGGGTCTTGTTCTCGGCGAAGGCCTTTTTCGCCACCCGGGCGGCGTTGTCGTAGCCGATGTGAGGGTTCAGCGCGGTCACCAGCATGAGCGAGCGGCGCACGAGTTCGCCGCAGGTTTCCTCGTTGGCCTCGATCCCGGCGACACAACGGTCGGCAAAGGTGCGGGCCGCGTGGGCGAGGATCCGGATGCTCTCGAGCAGGCTGTGGGCGAGGAGGGGAAGGGTCACGTTCAGCTCGAAGTGGCCGTCCCGCCCGGCGCTGACCACCGCTTGGCACTGCCCTTGGGCGAAGAGGCAGGCCTGCACGAGCATCTCGCTCATCACCGGATTGACCTTGCCGGGCATGATCGAGGAACCGGGCTGGGTCGCCGGCAGGGCGATTTCCCCGAGGCCCGAGCGGGGCCCGGACCCGAGCAGCCGGATGTCGTTGGCCACTTTGGTGAGCCCGGCGCTGATCGAGGCGAGGATCCCCGCCACCTCCACGGCGTCGTCGCGGCCGCCCTGCGCCTCGAAGTGGTTGTCCGCCTCGCGGAAGGAGAGCCCGGTCTCCTCGCTGAGGAGGGCGGCCACCCGTGCCCCGAACTCGGGGTGCGTGTTGATCCCGGTGCCCACCGCGGTCCCCCCGATGGCCAGCTCGGCCAGGCAGGTGATGGCCCGCTCCGCGCGCTCCGCCCCCTTGCGGACCTGGGCGGCGTAGCCGGAGAACTCCTGGCCAAGGGTGAGCGGGGTCGCGTCCATGAGGTGCGTCCGCCCGATTTTCACGAGATCCGCGAAGCGCTCGCTCTTCTCCCGCAGCTCGGCGGCGAGGTGGGTGAGCGCGGGGATCAGGGTGTCCCGGAGGGCCAGCGCCACGCTCACGTGGAGGGCGGTCGGGATGACGTCGTTGGACGACTGGCCGAGGTTGACGTCGTCGTTCGGGTGGATGGGCTTGCGCGAGCCGATCGCCTCGCCCCGGGCGAGGCTGGCGAGATTCGCGACCACCTCGTTGAGGTTCATGTTCGTGGAGGTCCCGGACCCGGTCTGGAATACGTCCACGGGGAACTGGTCGTCGTGCTCGCCCCGGAGGATTGCCTGGAGGGCGTCGCGGATCAGCCCGGCCTTGTCCGTGGGGAGGAGGCCGAGGTCCTCGTTGGCGGTCGCACAGGCGGATTTCACCCGGGCCAGTCCGTGGACGAAGGCGGTCGGCATGGGGTAGCCACTCACCGGGAAATTGAGGACCGCCCGCTGCGTGGAAGCACCGTAGAGGGCATCGTCGGGGACCTGCATTTCCCCCATGGAATCCGATTCAGTACGCATGGGGGAACCCTGCCGCCCGGACGGGTGGGGATCGAGCCAAAAACCGGGAGCGGGCGGCCCTCCCGGGCCAGGGACCACTCCCGGATTGCACGGGCGATCGAGCCGGACCATGCTCCGCCTCGTTGCGATCCCCCATCATGAGCGAATCCAATTCCACCGAATCCACTCTGCAATCTGCCCTCGAGGACGGCCGTCTCCTCCCGGAAGTCGGTCCCCGCTTCCTCACCTGGTACCGGAGCGAGGCCCTGCCCGCGTGGGCCCGGGAAGCCCTCGAGGAACTCGTGGCCACCGGCCAGTGGGAGGAGCTGAACGACCGCTTCTACCAGGACCTCGCCTTCGGGACGGGCGGCATGCGCGGCCGCACCATTGGCCGGGTCTCCGCCTCCTCCGAGGTGGGTCCGGACGGCCAGGCGGATCCCCGGCATGCCGCCGTGGGAGCCCATTGCCTGAACGATTTCAACGTGGCCCGGGCCACCCTCGGGCTCTACCGCCATACCCGCCACTTCCTCGAGGAGGCCGGGCGCGGGCACGAGGTGCCCTCCCTCGTCCTGGTGCACGATGTCCGCTTCTTCTCGCGCCGCTTTGCGGAACTGGCGGCCTCGGTCTGGTCCGCCCAGGGCGGCCAGGCCTACCTCTACGACGGGCCGCGCTCGACCCCCCAGCTCAGCTTCAGCGTCCGCTTTCTCGGGGCGCACGCCGGAGTGGTCATTACCGCCAGCCACAATCCGCCCGCCTACAACGGCTTTAAGGCCTACTTCGAGGATGGGGCGCAGACGGTCTCTCCCCACGCCGAGGGCATCATGGAGCAGGCGAATGCGGCGACCCTCGCGGAGATCGGCCCGCTCCTCACTACGGACCTCTCCCGGGTGCGCTGGCTGGGAAGCTCCGTCGACGAGGCCTACCGCTCCACTCTGCTCGGAGGGATGGCCGATCCGGGCCTTTTCCGCCGCTCCGCGCCGCGGGTGGTCTACAGCCCGATCCACGGCACCGGTGCGGTCGCCGCGCTCCCCCTTCTGGAGGCGGCGGGCCTCTCCCTGTCCACGGTGGAGGAGCAACTCGCGCAGGACCCCCTCTTCTCCACGGTCGACTCCCCCAACCCGGAGAACGCGGAGGCCCTCACCCTTGCCCTTGCCCAGGCCGACCGGGAAGGGGCGGAGGTGGTGCTCGCCACCGATCCGGACGGGGACCGGATGGGGGCGGCCGTGCGCAACGCCCGCGGGGAGATGGTCCTCCTCACCGGCAACATGATCGGCTCGCTCCTCGCCGAGTTCCGGATTCGCGAGTACAAGAAACAGGGGCTCCTGCCGGCCGGGGGGAGTCCGCGGGCCGCCCTCGTCAAGACCTTCGTGACGACCCCGCTGCAGGAGTCGATCGCCGAGCGCCATGGGCTCAAGGCGATCAACACCCTCACGGGGTTCAAGTGGATCGGGGCCAAGCTTCGTCGCTACGAGGAGGAGCTGCAGGCGAATCTGCGCGCGTCCACGGGCATGGTGCTCGACTACGCCGCCTCCACCCTCGCCGCCCGGGCCCGGCTGCTGCTCGAGCACAGCACCTTCTATGTCTTCGGGGGCGAGGAGAGCTACGGGTATTTGGCGACCGACCTGGTCCGGGACAAGGATGCCAACGCGGCCATCCTCCTCTTCTGCGAGATGGCCGCCCGCCTCCGCGAGGAGGGCCGCTCGGTCCTCGATTTCCTCGAGGAAATCTACCGCACCTACGGCTACTACCGCGAGGACCTCGGCAACGTCTACTACGAGGGAGCCTCTGGGGCCGAGAAGATCGCGAACATCCTCCGCTCCTACCGGGAGGATCCCCCCACCGAGATCGGAGGCTACGCCGTCGAGGAGGTTACCGATTTCGGGCGCGACACGGTCGTCGACGCGGACGGGGAGACGATTCCCGCGGAGAACTTCTTCTTCCTGCGCCTCGCCGAGGATTTCCGCTTCGCGGTCCGGGGCAGCGGCACCGAGCCGAAGATCAAGTTCTACGTCTTCGGGCGGAGTGAGCTGGGCCCGGACGGGGATTACGAGCAGGTGGCCGCTGACCTGCAGGCCCGCCTCCGCGCTCTCCGGGAGGCGATCGAGGCGGACGCCGCGGTCCGGGCGGGTTGAGGCGGCGAGCGTTCCGTCCCTCCCGACCGGGGAAGGGGGAAGGCCGGGTCGTTTACTGGCTCAACCGGCTCCGCCGCGTCCCGCGCGCCAGGTAGAGGAAGGCGGCGAGAAAGAGCAGTCCGATCACGGTCGGCCCGACGAAGCCCTCGAGCACGGAGACGAGCAGGAAGGGCACGAGGGTGGTCGTGAGGACGAGAACGGGCACGAGGAGTTGTCCGCGCTTGAAGGGTGTGTGCGGCAGGAAGAGCTGGGTGAGGAAGGAGAGGACGAGGGCGGTGAGGTACCAGCCGGCGAAATTGAGGAGGGGGACCCCGTAGTAGAAGCCCTCCTGCTCCCAGATCCAGTACCCGCGCACGCCGGTGGCCACGGGCTCGAGTAAGCAGGTCCACCCAGACGGCCCCGAAGGCGGTGAAGAAGGGGATCCACACCGATCCCTGCCTGCCGGCGAGGGCGGAGTAGAGGACGGAATGGATGGGCCAGACGATCACCCACCAGGCGAGGGGGATGGAGAGGGGCAGCGAGCCCGCCAGCCGGGGACCAAAGGCGCCGGTGTAGCGGTAGTGGCCGAAGGGCCAGCCGGTGGCCGCGCCGATCCACTCGACCACCCCGCCGAGGCCGCCGATGAGGAGCAGGGCGAGGCAGGCGATTCCCGCCGGGGCGTGCGACACGAGGTGGAGGAAGAGGACGAGCGCCGCCAGCGCCATGAAGATGAAATCGGCCCACGGTCCGAGCGGGGTCGGCAGCTGGGCGCCCACCACGAAGAGCCCGACGAGAAACCACACGCCATAGACGAAGAGGACGAGGGAGTAGAGGCGGTAGAAGGACCGACTGCGGTAAACAAAAAGGCTCATGGGGCTGGGGCGGGGGGAATCCTGCCGCAGGGAGCGGGACTTGTCCCGCAAATCCGCTCCAGTGCAGGGGCCGTGCCGTTTTCCCGCAAGCCCGCGCTCTGCTTCTCCCCCGCCCCCACTAAGCGCCTTCCCCGCGGGCCGTGAACTGGAAGAAGACGAGCCGCTCGGAGTCCTCGACATCCCGGTAGCGCTCGATCTCCGTCCAGTGGCCGACGGCCGCCTCCCCGCGCACTTCCTCCTCGAGGATCGAGAAACTCGTCCCGGGGATGCCGCGCTCCGCGGCCGCCTTGCGGGCAATCCCCTCCGCTCGCTGGAAGTCCCGGGCGGATACCGCCACGGCCCCGCAGGCGTCCTGCCACTCCCGATGGGGAACGAAAAGGTAGAGATTCACGCGGGGATCGATGTCGACCATCTTGGCTAATCCAAGGGAAGGCACCGACCGTCCGCAAGGCCGGGGAGCGCTCCGCGCAATTCGGGATTGGTCCCACCGCCTCTCCCCGCTAGACCAACCGACTCATGGTCAGGGTTGGAGTCATTGGGGCCTCCGGGTACTCCGGGGAAATCCTCGTGGAGCGTTTGCTCGCGCATCCGGGTGCGGAACTCGTCCTGGTGACCTCCCGCCAGTGGGCGGGGCAGCCGGTCCGCGAGAAGATGCCGCGCCTCGCCCACCGGGCGGGCGAGCTGCGCTTTGCCGCTTCCGACCCGGAGGCGGTCGCCGCCCGTACGGACCTCGACGCGGTCTTCCTGGCCCTTCCCCACGGGGTCGCGGTCGCTTTTGCCCGGCCGCTTTTCGAGGCGGGGCACCTGGTCTTCGACTTGAGCGCGGACTTGCGCCTTTCCGACGAGCGCCGCTACGCCGAATTCTACGGCAGCGAGCATCCCGACCCCGCCCTCCTCGGGGAGGCCTACTACGCGCTCGCCGACGGCCCCGACCGGGCCGACTGGGCCGGGGCCCGGCTCTTTGCCTGCCCGGGCTGCTACCCGACCTCCCTCCTCCTCCCCCTCCTCCCCCTCGCCCGGGCCGGCCTGCTCGCGCCGGAGCACCCGATCGTGGCCGTGGGAATGAGCGGGGTCAGCGGGGCCGGGCGGAAGGCGAGTGAAGAATTCAGTTTCTGTGAGCGCAACGAGAGTGTGCGGGCCTACGGGCAGCCGGTGCACCGCCATCTCTCCGAGCTGGAGGAGCAGCTCGCCCGGGTCGCCGGGCAAGCTCTGCCGCTCCAGTTCCTCCCCCACCTCATCCCCATGCAGCGCGGCATCCTCAGCACGATCAGCCTGGGCCCGCTCGCCGGTGGGGCCGCGGCCGCGCGGGCGGCGTGGGGAGAGACCTACGGTGACCGGCCCTTTGTCCGGATCCTCCCGGAAGGCCAGCTTCCGGAGACGGGCCTGGTGGTGGGCACGAACCGGATCGATCTCGCGGTGCACGACGACCCGCGCACGGGCCGGGTGCTCCTGCACTCGGCGATCGACAACCTGGTCAAGGGTGCCAGCGGTCAGGCGCTCCAGTTGATGAACCTGCGCTGCGGGCGCCCGGAAACGGAGGGTCTGCTCTAGCGGGGAGAGCCCGGGCATGGAAACGGAATTCTCGGAAGCGAGGGAGGGGGTGGTGGCGCCCGCCGGCTATCGGGCGGGGTGGGCCGCCGCCGGAATCCGCGGCGACGGGTCGGACCGCGCGGATGTGGGAGTGCTGCTCTCGGAGAGCCCGGCCGCCCTCGCGGCGGTTTTCACCAGCAATGACATCGTGGCCGCACCGGTGGAACAGGGCCGCGGAATCCTCCGCTCCGGTCGTCCGGTCCGCGGGATCGTGGCGAACAGTGGGAATGCCAACGCCTGCACGGGCGAGGCGGGGCGTCGGGACTGTACCGCCATGGCGCGGGAGATCGCCTTGGCGGTGGGCGGGGCGCCGGAGGAGTACCTCGTCGCCTCCACGGGCCGGATCGGGCGTCCGCTCCCCATGGCGGCAGTGGGGGAGGGCATCCGCGCGGCCGCGGCCCACCCGGAGGCTTCCGGGGAAGCCGGCGAGGGCTTCGCCCGGGCCATCCTTACCTCCGATACCCGTACGAAGACCGTCACGGCCACGGTTCGGGAAGCCGGGGAGGTCCTCTTCCGGGTCGGGGGTACCGCCAAGGGCGCGGGCATGATCGAGCCGGGCATGGCGACGATGCTGGCCTTTCTCACCACCGATCTCGCCGTCCCCGCCCCCTCCCTGCAGGAGCACCTGCGGGCAGCCGTCGATGGCTCCTTCAACCGGATCACGGTGGACGGGGACATGAGTACCAACGACTCGGTCTTCCTCTTCGCCAATGGGGCCGCCGGAGTGGGGGAAGGGAAGGGGACGGCGGCGGCCCTCGCCGAGGCCCTCGCCGGCTGCTGCCAGCGGCTCGCCTCTATGATCGTGGGCGACGGCGAACGCGTGGAGCACCGGATCGAGCTTTGCGTGCGCGGGGCCCGCTCCACGGAGACCGCCGAGAAGGTCGCCCGCAGCATCGCCCACTCCCTCCTCGTGAAGTCCTCCTGGTACGGGGAGGACCCGAATTGGGGCCGGCTGCTCTCGGCCGCCGGGGCCGCCCGTACCGGGATCCGCCTGGAGGACGTCGACCTCCACTATGGGGAGGTCCCGGTGGTCCGGGCGGGATGCCCGCTCGAGGAGAATGCCGAGGCATGGCGGCGGGAGGTCGCGCGCCCGGACTTTCGCATCATCCTCTCCCT